>JGI24708J26588_10001463_pt1 | contig 18731 bp, 11 predicted proteins | sample BioPla1DNA2_FD_26588 | JGI IMG/M metagenome (IMG submission 26588) | reverse complement strand
TAACAAAAATAGTAAGCAGGATGAAATTCCATTTGATTGGGCGCCTGAAAGAGGATTATTTACTGCTATGAGTATGATCGGTGCTTATGGAAACTATGCAGAAGATTTCTCAGGAGATTGGACATCTGCGAAAGATGGGAAATTTGTTTTTCTACCAGAAACAGAAGATTATAAAAAACTGGTTTCATATTTGCACAAACTCTATAGTGAAGGGTTAATTAATCAAGAGGTCTTTACACAGGACTACTCTCAATTCCAAGCAAAATCTAAAGATCCGGATTATCAAATTGTCGGTTCTACTATGGGATGGTCACTCGAAGACAGATTTGGACCTGAATATGCCAAAGACTATGAAGTTTTGTTGCCACTAGCTGCTGAAAAGGGAATAGATCCAATTTGGCCGGCACACCCTGCCAGAACAAAATATCTAAACAATGTCGCACAGATAACAACAAAGAATAAAAATCCAGAGACAACAATAAAGTGGTTGGACGGGTTTTATACAGAGGAAATGTCAGCACAAGGTTACTATGGTTCTCTTGACTTATGTTTGGAAAAACAAGGCGATAAGTACATAGTTCTTCCACCACAAGATGGAATGGGAGCCGATGAGTGGAAGTGGACGAATGCATTGGTTGATGCAGGCCTAATGTATGTATCCCCTGAACTTGATAAAAGAATAATTGCACCTGAGTCAATTACTCAACGTGTGGATCATGATGCGTTATATGAACCATATTTTCCAAAAAGCGCAGATATGCTACCTATCCTAAAATTCTCTAAAGACGATATGAATGAAATATCTATTATTAAAACTGATATATTAAAAATGGTAGATATAAAATGGGCTCAGTGGATTATAGAAGGTAATGTTGACGCAGAATGGGAATCTTACTTGAATCAACTGGAATCCATGGGTCTTTCCAGGATGAAAGAGATATATCAAGGGTATTACGACAAATATCTCGGGAAGTAAAATTATTTACTTAATTAAATAATTCAATTATACGAACATAAATAATTTTTAGTTTACACCTGTCTACTGCTTAACATAAAGCAGTAGACAGGATATAATAATTTTACAAGTGAGGCTATTATATCCTCAGTCGTAACTTATGTACGTGAAATTTATTTTGCTAGCGCAAAAATGCACAAGCTCGATCATATCATGAATTTGCATAACCATGATATAATAAAAAAAGATGGGAGATAGCATAGATTCGAAGGGAGCACATGATGTGTAGCTTACGAGAGAAGTTGATAAAAAAGAAAACCTTTATCAAATATCTTATTTCTTATATGCTTGTTTTCCTGTTGCCCATATTCATGATATTGTTTTACTTTTATCCAAAAACTACAGATATAATAAAAAAGGAAGCCCAAAACTCCGAAACAGTGCTATTGTCACAAATAAATGACTACGTAAGCATACAAGTAAATGCCTTATTTAATTGTGCATCTGCTATACATTTAGACAGAGATGTAACAAGTAATTTATTCTTTAAAAATAGCGAATTTAATACATTATTAATTATGCAGGAGATGAGAAAAATACTCGGTACTAATCCCTTTATAGAAAGAGCTTTTTTATATAGTGCTTCCAATGGAAAATTTTATTCACATTCTGGAACAATCAATGGAGAGGATTTTGGGAAAAAAGGGAGTAGTTTTTATTATAAAGATTGGGAACAAGGGGATATTTTAAGCTTTTTGAGTCAGGTGACTAACTTGGAAATTCGTCCCTCGGAAACAGTAATACTTCCGTATGGAAATAGAATTAATGCGGTAACATTTATCATACCAATTCCGTTAGGGAGTAATATACCTTATTCAGTTTTAATGATAGTAGTGGAAGAAAAAAGTTTTTTCCCGTTTATAAATAATGAGTTTGAAGCTCATAATGGAAACATTGTTATTTTAGATAATAACAATGTTCCTATTGTTAACAAAGAGGATGCGGAATATCTATACTCAGAGGATTTCTTTTCTTTGTTGGAAGACTTCGATTCAGATGGGGTTCTGCAATCAAACTTACTAGGAATTGAATATATTATTTCGGTTTTGAAATCCGATTCACCTTCTTTTACATATGTGAGCTTGACACCGGTTGAGGAACTTCTAAGTGAGCTTAATAAAACCAAGATAGACACTCTGTTTCTTGTATTTTTAATAGTTGCTGTCTGTTTAATTATAATATGCTTATCTATGAGATTGAATTACAGACCAATTAATATAATAAAGAAGCATATTCTAAGTAAAATATCAGAAGAGCAAGATAGTATTGATGATTTTCAGCTTATTCACCAGGCTATACTAAACCTTCAGAATGAGAACAAGGAATTGGTTAACCGAATTTTATTGAATAAGAATATTGTTTCTGAGTATTTTCTAATTCAATTTGTTAATGGAAATATTGATAATAGAGCCAATTTGATTGATAAAGCTCGCGATTACAATATAATTCTTAAAGAGAAGGTTTGCTGCTTAACCTTTTATGCAGTAGATAGGAATACCCTACAGTTACTAAATGGATTTAACGAATTACTCAAAATGAATTCTGATTTGTCTTCAGGATACTTAATAAAAGGAATTAGACATGAAGATTTTATACTAATACTGACTTTTGATGAAGAAGATGATATTAAACAATATTTTGAGAAGATTTATTCAATGCTTTCTCCAACTGGTAACAATGTGAAAATAGGGGTCGGTACTGTTGAGGATGTGTATGATGCAAACAAAGCCTATATTTTTAGCCTTGTTGCCCTAGAAAATGCAATATTGGAAGACGATATTTCTATCTTGTTCTATGATGAAATAGATCTAGTAGGCAATTACGATTTGATTTGCTTCTTTGATTATGTAAAAAGTCTTGAAATAGCAATATATCGAAATGATACGAAACAAATGCGATTTTCAATGGATAACATAATTAAATTAATAAAAACCAAGATAAAAAATGTATTTAAACTCCGAACGGTATATATAACAGTTTATAATCTGTTAATAAAGGAATTGAAAAAGCACGGTGTTGATAAAAGTTTTATTTATGATATTCATGAAATGAAAAAATTTGATGTGTTAACTGCAGCAATGGACTTAGAGGAGCTTTACCAAGTTTTATCCAATAAAATGAGGGTTGATATAAAGAGCTCAAATGAAGGGTTGCCGGATATATCTGAGATTATCCTATATCTTGAAGACAATTACTCTGATTGTAATCTATCATTACAGCATATGGCATGTAAGTACAATACAACATACTCTAATTTTAGCCATTACTTTAAAAATAACACAAAGGAAAATTATTCATCTTATTTAGAAAGGATCCGAATCCGTCATGCAAAAGAATTATTAAAGACTGACTTATCCATTGATAAAATAGCTACGAAAGTTGGATATACAAATGCAAACAGCTTTAATCGTGCATTTAAAAGACAAGAGGGGACAACACCGGGAGAATTCAGAAAAAATTTTGAATGAAAAATGACCAGCTTATATGTTCAGTATTTTAAGCGAGCGATATAACAAATTATTAAGGTTTTAAAGCTATTTAGTATTACGAGAAAGCAAAAAAATGAAATTTGAAATGAATGTAACCTTGGAGGTTCTAAGATTATTTGATATAAGAAAGGAAGATTAAGATGGGTATAATATCCAAAGAGAAAAATCAGATTATATGGAAAATGAATGGGGAAAAGTTAGTTATTGAACCATGGGGACGCAACAGTTTTAGAGTCCGTTCCAGAATGATGGGCGAAATAATGGATACTGATTTTGCACTTTTGCCCGCAGAGCAAGTAGATGCTCAGATTGAGATGTCTGAGGATGAAGCAACCATAACAAATGGGAAAATACGTGCTGTAATAAGGGAAGTAGGCTGGTCCCAAAATTGTCAGATTAGTTTTTACAATGATAAAGGAGACTTGCTGCTTCGGGAAATAGGGCAACAGGGGGCTCTCAATTTAACACCTCGCAAATTTAAACCCATTATTGGTGGAGATTTTCGTCTGACTATGTCTTTTGAGAGCAATGAAGATGAAAAACTATATGGGATGGGGCAGTACCAACAAGAGATTTTAGACATAAAAAATTGTAGCTTTGAGCTTGCACATCGCAATTCCCAAGCAAGTGTTCCTTTCGTGTTGTCCAGTCTTGGGTATGGCTTTTTATGGCATAACCCTGCCATAGGAAGAGCAAATTTTGCAAGAAATAAAACTGAATGGTATGCAGAAAGCACAAAACAATTGGATTATTGGATTACGGCAGGAGATACACCTGCAGAGATAGTAGAGGCATATGCTGATGTTACTGGTAAGGTTCCTATGATGCCAGAGTATGGTTTGGGTTTTTGGCAATGTAAACTAAGATATTATAATCAGGAACAGCTATTAGAGGTGGCTCGTGAATACAAGCGAAGAAACCTCCCAATTGATGTTATTGTGTGTGACTTTTTCCATTGGCCTAAAATGGGAGACTTCAGGTTTGATGAAGAATTTTTCCCAGACCCAAAAGCCATGGTGGACGAACTAAAAGAAATGGGTATTGAGTTAATGGTTTCAGTTTGGCCTCAGGTTGATCTTGAAAGTGAAAACTATGAAGAAATGAGAAACAAAGGCCTACTAGTAAAGCCGGAGATGGGCGTAAATATTAGCATGCTTTTTGGCGGCTACAGTAACTTTTTCGATGCAACAAATCCAGAAGCACGAGAGTTCGTTTGGGAAAAATGCAAAAAGAATTATCATGATTATGGCATTAAAATCTTCTGGCTTGATGAAGCAGAACCTGAATTTAGTGTATATGATTTTGATAACTACAGATACCATATAGGCCCAAATGTTCAAATCGGCAATATATATCCGCAAGTGTATTCCAGAGCATTCTATGACGGCATGAAAGAAGAAGGGCAAGAAAACATCATAAATCTTGTTCGATGTGCCTGGGTAGGAAGTCAGCGGTATGGTGCTTTAGTTTGGTCAGGTGATATTCANTCTAGCTATGATGATTTTCGAAANCAAATATGTGCTGGTTTGCATATGGGCATATGTGGTATTCCGTGGTGGACAACTGATATTGGAGGATTCCATGGTGGAGACCCTGATGATGAGGGCTTTAGAGAGCTGTTAGTAAGATGGTTCCAATATGGAACATTTAGTCCCGTTATGAGATTGCATGGCGATAGAAAACCTCAAACAAAACTATACGGTAAAGATGGACGCCCAGCGCTATTTACCGGCAGCAAAAACGAAGTTTGGAGTTTTGGGGATGAAGCCTATGAGATTTTAAAGAAGTATATGCAATTTCGGGAAGTTATGCGACCTTATACTCGTGAACTTATGAAGCAAGCTCATGAAGATGGTACTCCTGTTATGCGTACTATGTTTTATGAATTCCCCGAAGATGAAAAATGCTGGGAGTTGAAAGATCAATATATGTACGGAAGTGATATTTTAGTGGCACCAATAGTTTATGAAAATAAGACTAGTAGAGAGGTGTATTTACCCAAGAGAGCTAAGTGGACTAATCTACACGATGGGAAAGAATATGATGGAGGACAATCTATTCTTGTTGAAGCACCTCTAGAGGTTATACCAGTTTTCACGCGCGACAATAAAAAAGCCCAATGGATTGGTATGATATAGAGCGCAAATAAAAGACAACTCGTACAACCACGTGAAGGCAACACCAGTATTACTAAAGGACTACCATTATGTTTTTGCGTATTAGGTCATTTATTACCTGGGGTTGTGATGTTCTAAAGGACTAGCATTATGTGGCAGTTATTGCAACTTGACTTTCACACCGAAGCAATTAAGCAAAAGCCTGTATCCATAAATAGCAAAAGATACAGGCTTTTAATGCAAATCTCAAAGTTGTTGCACCACAACTTATATAGAGTCATAACTTTATTGATTATGATATCTCCAATCATGAGTATGATATATAATATATTGGTATATAAAGGGATTTTTATTGTTGTTAACAACATAACTGAGCCGACATCTATTTATTGATGAGTTCATAATGAGTCTCTAACTGCTGTCGGGATACTCTTTGCGCATATAACAGACAATTTAATATTACTACTTACAAAGTCTCTAACAACTTGCAGGATACTCTTTGCCCTTTTTTTGTTTCAGGAGCAAATAGAAATTAAAAACGTTTGCAATCTGTTACAATTATGGTAATATAAAAAGAGATCCTCCCATCGCATGTTTTTCAACCCTATGATAAATATACAAAGTGGTGGGGAGGTTTTGTGCTACGTTATAATTACTGTGGGGAATATGTCTGCATGTAGTTATTCGTGGGAATAATAAATTTACTTGTTCTATGTAAAAATACATAATGATAAGGGGTTGTCTTCATTGGGTCTTGGACTTGATATTGGTATTGACTTAGGAACCGCGTCAGTCTTAGTTTATATAAAAGGAAAGGGCATTGTTCTTAGAGAACCTTCTGTTGTAGCAATTGATAGAAACACAAATAGGATGCTGGCAGTGGGNGAGGAAGCCCGTAAAATGCTTGGTAGAACACCTGGAAACATTGTTGCTATCAGACCAATGCGTGATGGTGTTATTTCAGATTATCAAGTAACTGAACGGATGCTAAAATATTTCTTAAACAAGGTGTGTAAAAACAGTTTGTTTAAGCTGTTTAAACCCAGAGTTATGATATGCGTTCCAAGCGGAGGCACGGAGGTTGAAAAGCGTGCTGTTGAAGATGCTGCTATTCAGGCAGGTGCACGAAAGACATATCTTATAGAAGAACCTATTGCTGCAGCCATTGGTGCAGGTATTGACATTACAAAAGCGTGCGGTAGCATGGTGGTAGACATCGGTGGTGGTACAACCGACATAGCCGTTATCTCTTTGGGTGGAACTGTTGTAAGTACATCTACAAAAATCGCTGGTGATAAGTTTGACGAGGCAATTGTTAGATACATGCGAAAGAAGCACAATATTATGATTGGAGAGCGTACCGCTGAAGAATTGAAAATGCAAATAGGTACAGCATATCCAAGGCCTGAAGAAATAGTAATGAATGTAAGAGGTAGAAATCTAGTATCTGGTCTTCCAAGAAACATAGAGATCACCTCATCGGAAATAATGGAGGCATTAGAAGAGCCTGTTTCAAGTATTATTGACGCGGTGCATTCAGTGCTTGAAAGAACACCTCCCGAATTGTCGGCCGACATTAGCGACAGAGGTATTGTAATGACGGGTGGCGGCAGCCTTGTTTACGGGTTGGATAAGCTTATTCAACAAAGAACAGGAATCAATGTTTTAATTGCTGAAGATGCGGTTTCCTGTGTTGCACTTGGTACAGGAAAAGTACTTGATAATATTGAAATTCTTGAAACTGAAAGAATGGAGACAACTAACTATAGAAGATAGTATTTGTGAATACAACAACAAATATGGTTATAGTAAGAGGCTGCTTTATAATAAGGCAGTCTTTTTTGTTAAAAGCATTATTTATTTGCTTCAAAGATCCGATAACATGTTTAGGAATATATTATATGTAGAGGGAAACAGTATTATGGTAAGAGGATTGTATACTTCTGGATGGAGTATGTTGGCGCTAAACAAAAAGATGGACGTTATAAGCAATAACTTAGCTAATGTAAACACGAGCGGCTATAAAAAGGATATAGTAGCTCTGGAAGGATTCCCGAAAATTCTAGCTGATAGGATACACGATAACACCGACATTCCACGGGGAGTGCCAGTTGGAGAATTATCATTTAGTAATGATGTAGGAGAAGTGTATACAAATTTTGAGCAAGGAAATCTTGTAAAGACAGATAACACTCTTGATATGAGTATAAAAGATGAAGATAGAGCATTTTTTACAATAAGCAGACCAGGCGACAACCAGAGATATTATACGCGGGATGGTAGTTTTAAACTAAATGCATATGGGCAGTTGGTAACAGCAAAGGGCTATTATGTTCTCGGAGAAAATGGCATTATACAACTAAATGGAAGTGATTTTGCCGTATATAACGATGGTACAATCATTCAGGACGGTCAGGTTATCGACAGTCTTTTAATAACCCAATTTCAAGATCCTTCTACATTAAATAAGAATGGAGAAAATCTCCTAACAGGCGCAGGAGCGCAAGAGCCCTTCACAGGTACAGTCGTGCAAAATGTTATAGAACAATCCAATGTTGATGTAATAAGAGAAATGGTGGACATGATTGCATTGATGCGTAGTTATGAAGCTAACCAGCGTATTATTACATCCATTGATGAAACTTTGGATAGAGCAGTCAATGAAGTGGGCAGAGTATAACGAGAGTTTTCGCAGTAATTAAATAAAGTAATGGTAGATATAAACGACAGCTGATAGATGAAAATATTCTACAACAATGCTCTAAGTGTTTTGTTATCCAAGATAGAAACCAGATGATAGATGCAATTGAAAGAAACAGATGGCAGATACAACTGTCAGATGAAGATAGAAACAAATAGCGTATACAATACCAGATGCAATTAGTAGACACAAATGGTAGATACAAATGTCAGATGCAGGTAGAAACAAAGGGCAACTGTAAATATCCGATATAAAAAACAAATTGCGGATGCAAATATAAGATATAAATAGAAACAAATTGCGGATGCAAATGATAGATACATAAATTAAGTTTAAAATCAATAATAGACGTTTATATAAGGCTTTTGCGATGTAACCCTAAGAATGTTAGCTGTAGAATATGTGGTGGAAAACATAATGCATACCACAATATATTACAGCAGTATACAAACAAATAGGAACGCAAAATGCTCATATATCAAAGAATATGAGGTTGATAGCTATGATGAGAGCACTTTATACTGCAAGCGCAGGAATGAAATCAATGCAATTTAATGTGGACACAATCGCAAACAACCTAGCAAATGTAAATACATATGCATACAAAAAGGAAAGAGCTGAATTTGAAGATTTGCTATATGTCACAATGGAAAGAGCATATATGCTGGATGAAGGTGGGCGACCAGCGAATCTACAAGTTGGTCATGGTGTAGTTACCAGATCAGTCGCCAGGGATTTTACATCTGGAAGTTTAATGCAGACAGAAAATCCATTAGATTTTACAATTGTTGGTGATGGCTTTTTCAGCATACTATATTCAGATCAGAATATATACTATACCCGCGATGGTAGTTTCAAACTTTCTGTTACCGAGGATGGAAATATGCTAACAACGGCCAGAGGTTACCCTGTTCTTGATGAAAATGGCGAACCAGTTTATTTTGATTATCCACTGGAACAGATGATAATTTCTGAGCAAGGAGATGTCAATTACAAAGACGAAGATGGTTTTATTATACCAACTGGCCAAAGGATAGGCATTTTTAAGTTCAATAACCCACAAGGGTTAGAGTCAATGGGTGGTAATATGTACGCAGAAAACACTGCTTCTGGTTTTGCAGTTTTTGACTCAGAAATGGGAGAGCCAAGTATTATTAGACAAGGATACTTGGAGGCATCCAACGTGCAAATTGTAGAAGAGATGGTAAACCTAATTACTGCGCAGCGTGCATATGAGTTGAACTCAAAGGCTATAACAACATCTGATGAAATGATGGGTATTGCCAATAATTTAAAAAGGTAATGTATCATAACTTCTTAAGCGCAAACAAATAGCGGTATAAACTAACCACCACAACACAACTAATAACAGTGCAAACTAATAGAGGTATATACTAACTACAGTGCAAAGTAACTACAGCATAAACTAACTACAACACAATTAACCACAGCGTGAACTAACTATAGTATAAACTAACAACAGCGCAAAGTAACCACAGCACAAATTAACAACAGAACAACTAACCACAGCGTGAACTAACTATAGTATAAACTAACAACAGCGCAAACTAACAGCAGCACAAATTAACAGCAGAACAACTAACCACAGTATATACTAACAGCAGAACAACTAACCACAGTATATACTAACAGCAGCATAAACTAACTACAACACAACTTAAACTTGTGAAGAGAATAGCTTTAGTCAAGGAGACATGTATGAAAATAGAAGGTCTTGGCTCTGCAGGGATCGATAAAGCCATTAATGCTAAGCAAAATGTTACAGATATAGCATTTGAGGATATGCTAAAAAAAGCATATACAGACGGCGATAAGGAACAGTTAAAAGAAGTCTGTAAAGAATTTGAAGGCATTATGCTCAATATGATGTTCAAGCAAATGAAAAAGACTGTGCCCGAAGGTGGTCTTTTTGAGAAAAATATTGCCCGGGAAATATTTGAAGAAATGCTTGATGAAGAACTGATGAGCGATGCTACTCAAAGAGGAATTGGTGTTGCAGAAGTCTTATATAAGCAGCTAAGCCTTAACCTTGACAATATGTATGAAATAAGTAATAGAGATAAATTGCATAGTGATAAACTGCAAAGTGAAGGAGACAGCGTCATAAAAGAAGATGAGTACAAAACAGATATAAAAGATGTCTCTAGCAGTGTGGACAGTTTAAATGACATAGATGCATTAATGGATAAAAATAATGCAAATATCAAACAACGCACAGCAATTAACGCATATAATATGGATAACGCAGACAGTGCAATTAACACATATAATATGGATAATGTGAGCAAGACAATTGACGATAATATGAATAATGCAAACAAAGCAATCGATGAATAAAATATGAATAACTCAAAAAAAGTAATTAGTACATATAATACGGGTAATGTAAACAAAGTAATTAACAAATATAATACAGATAATGTAAACAAAGCTATTAACAAATATAAAACGGATAATGTAAACAAAGCAATTAACACATATAGTATGAATAATGTAAACAAAGCTATTAATACATATAGTATGAATAATGTAAGCAAAACTATAGGCGAATACAATATAAATAACGCAAGCAAAGTAATTTACAAATACAACGAAGAAGAAAAATGAGAGATTTTTTTAAAGTAATTTTATTTCTTTTCATAGTATTTATATTTCTTATTGGCCCATCAGGGGAAAGGCAGCAATACTTTCTGGATGGGTCGTATTTGTGCGAAGAAAAAAGCATATCTCCAACGCCAATTCCACAAAAAGAGCCAGTTATTTATACTAAGAAGCAAATTCAATACGAAGGAAAACCTCAAGTTCTGCACATCCTTGAGGTAGATATATCGAATCCCCAGGTGAAAATACTTCCGGTTTTATCCACAGATAGGATCTTTGGATTTGAATATTTATCGGATATAAATAAACGTTACAATGCCAAAGCTACAATTAATGCGGGCTTTAATTATCCCTATGGTCAACCTTCTGGTTTGTTTATTCAAGATGGTAGAATAGTCAGNTCAAGTAAAGGTTATGGCAGAATACTTCTAATAGGTGAGAAAAAGGCGTGGTTTAGTACCCCTCCATTAAAGGTTTGGGTGGGGGATGAGGATTATAAGCTTCCTGTAGATAGTGTAAACCCTTATCCTAAGCAAAAGGGTATTTTAATATATACTCCCGAATATGGAGCCACAAATCGCATAGATACAGAACACACAGTAACTGTGGTAAGAAATAATATTGTCGAGTCATCACAGATTGCTTCCGGTGAAACACAAATTCCCGATGATGGCTTCCTAATCGCTGACTTGCGAGTTGAAAATTCACCTCTGCTAAATTTCTACGTAGGTCAGAATGTAGAGATTTCCATAGAGTCGCCCATAGAAGAAGGCGATCAGGGAGTCGAGATGGAATATCAGGATACTGAGGTAAAATTATCTTTGAAAATTGAACATGGTTATCAGTGTTCGGGTTCTCTTGTCGAAAATGGTAAAAATGTATCGAAAGATTTGGACGAATGGGCTGGAAACCTTAGAATACCCACCCCTAAAACAGCTGTAGGATTAAAGGATGAGAACACATTGGTTTTTCTTGTAGTCGATGGTAGACAACCCGAATATAGTGAAGGAGTTACAGGTTCCCAACTTGCAGATATTCTAATATCCTTAGGTGTCACTGAGGCTGCAATCTTAGATGGCGGTGCTTCAAGTGAGCTAATATATAATGGTGAAATTGCAAACAGACCTTCTACAGGAAAAGAACGTTTACTTGCAACTGCATTCGTCGTCATAATAACACAATAACACAACAACACAGAGGGACGGTTCTTTTGTGCTAAATAACACAGGGGGACGGTTCTTTTGTGCTAAATAACCACGAATAACAAAACACTCTTTTGCGCTAAATAATGCTAACTAAATAGCTACGCGGATTAATGATATACTGAAATATATCAAATTGGTTATAACGGGTTTAACTAAGCAACGCACCTACGAGTGATATAATGAAAACATATCAACATGCATAATAAAACATGCATATGAGGGAAATAAAACAGACACCGAGGATCTCGAATTTTGTGCAAAAGAGCGAAACTATACTCAAAGGCAGGGGCTAAAGGGCGTTTCGTCAAGAAGTTGGCAAATGATAAAATAATTAGCAAATATTGTTCTAATAAAGAATTGCTATGCTATAATGTTTTATGTAATTCCATATATAAGGGGCAATATTATAAGCTGAAATTGGGGTGGATTCTTGAAGAAAATATTAAAGTCTACAATTGTATTTTATATTATATTAATGTTGTTGATTAATATAAGTCCAACTTTGGCAAGAGACCAAGAACAGTCACGCTTGGGACAGTCGAGTATTCAACACAGCACAGTCAAAGCAAATATCGAATATCTTTACCCCTCGAATTTACGTAGGGATGTTTTCTTTGATGGGAACCTTACTGAAGAAAACCTGTCATATCTTAAAAACGTCCCACATTCGGAGGCATTAAACACATTAAATGTCCTCAGGGGTGATGAAGATGGTGACCTAATGCTTAATAGAACTGCATTTCGTGTTGAGGGTGCCACAATGCTCATTCGTCTTTTGGGTGCTGAAAAAGATGCGATGAGTGGCAATTGGTACCACCCATTTACCGATGTGCCCGATTGGGCTAACCCCTATATTGGCTATCTATATAAAAGTGGACTTACAAAAGGAGTTGGAAATAATAAATTTGGTTCGGACCACATGGATGAAAAATCGTATTTGACTTTTCTACTCAGGGCCCTTGGCTATAGTGATAAAGAAGGCGGAGATTTTACATGGGATACTGTCGCCCAAACAGCTATTGAAGTAGGTCTTTTAGAACCTGGAGAAGAGGCTCAAATTAGCAATCTCTTAAAACGTGAACGGCTTTCAGAGCTATCATGGAGAGGAATGTTCCTCAACCATAAAATTGAAAACAAGCCACTGCTAATCTATCTATATGAGCAGGGAATGATCGAATACGAAAATGTTAACTTACTCTTCTTGAAAAACAAGAGCAGGATAATTGATCAATGGTTCGCATACTTACCAAAAATTGAACAGGCTTTCAAAAATCATGACGAAGAAATTGAGTTGGTGTTGAGTCAGAGTTTGGCGACCGATGCTGATTTACAGATATATATTAGTTATTTGCTAGAAAGGGTGCAAAGGAGTACCGGTGTCTTTTTAAATAAACATAGCTATTCGACAAGACTGCGACAACAGGGAAGTAATTACACATTGTACATAAATCCTACTTATGTCAATACTGTTTCTCGTGATGCAAAACTATCCCAATGGATTGATTTGATTATATCGGAAATAATATCACCAGATATGACTGATTATGAAAAAGAAAAGGCGGTACACGATTACCTAATAACGTATCTTGAATATGATACGCGACCTGTGTCAATTATACCGGACTCCTCATTTAACGCGTTGGGAGCTTTGGAAACCCGTGTTGCTGTATGTAATGCATATGCTGAACTGATGACACTTATCCTAAATCGTGTAGGTATTCCATGCCGCACAGTTATAGGTTATGCAAACCTAACAGAACATGCATGGAACATGGTATTGATAGATGGGGAAACTTATCATGTGGATGTAACGTGGGATGATCCAGTTACAGATTATAGTGAAAATACAATTAGGTATGATTATTTTAATGTAACAGATAAAGAAATGAAAAATGACCACGCTTGGATTGAGGATAATTATCCCGCGTGTAAGGCAACAAGTCAAAATTATTTTGTGAAAAATGGTTTAGTTGTTGAGCACAAAGAGGAATTAGAGTCAGCAATTAAGACTGTTTTAGAGAATCGGAAGACTAGTATTATGCTAAAACTTTCAGATTCAGAAACTAAAAACTTCGATATACATGATACAATTAATTCTGTTAATGCTGTTGAAGGTTATGTTATAACAAGGTATTTATATTCTTACAATGAAACTATGAGTATAATTTTTCTAGATTCAATAGAATATGTAGATTAAAACTCGAACACAAGGAACACATCGAAAAAGGAACACAAGGGGACGGTTCTTTTGTGTTCCCATCGCTAAACAGGAGGCGGGTTCTTTTGCGCACAAGAGCTTTTTGTAGAACGCTGGTTATTTTTTGCCCAAACCTTTTAAGAGGACAAACGTTTTTGTGTCAAAAAGCTTCTTAGAAGAACCAAAGGAACCTTAGCTTATCATGTTATTTGGATTAAAAAAGGGGTCTAATCTAGTTTTACAATTAAAAGAGTAAAAAAGTTTACTNTATCCAATTTTTGCCATTGCATTTAGTCCAGATATAGTGTACAATTAAAAACGTTCGTCGGGGTGTAGCGCAGCTGGTAGCGCACGTGGTTTGGGACCATGGGGCCGGGGGTTCAAGTCCTCTCACCCCGACCAATAAGAGTGGTTATATGAAATTTAAGAGTTTCATATAACCACTCTTTATTTTTATGTTAACATGCAGAACACAAGGGGACGGTTCTTTTGTGCTTAATCACATCATATCGCCCTGATTATTCCAAAACTAACACCGGTTAACCGCTCAATTTGCCTTAAGGACATCCCTTTTTCTCTACAAGCCTTAATTACCTCATTTCGTTTTTTCCTGTCAAAATATCGAACCTCAGTTGGGCTTTTGACAAAGGAAATGCTTTTTATGAAATCGTTGGCTTCTGCATCGGTTAATCTAACATTCTGATCATAATCTAAACAACGATCTTTGTTTTCAGCAAAATTAAATTCCTTAAATAGCTGTATTGCTTTCGTTCGTTCGATAGAGAACATATCAAAAGCATAATCAATATCACAAATTTTAGATTCTCCGAGATATTCATTATAACTGCTCCAACGGTAATTAGAGATATTTTCTACTATANCCGCCTTTATAGGNTTTTGATGTATATAACGAAGGACTGTNAAAAAATAACTATCATNATTAACTGCNTCACTTCTATATCGATCTTGAAATAAATGTCCCCGACGATTATATTTCCAATTGTACCAATACACATAGCTGGCACCAATCCGTTTAAAAGCCAGGCCTAGATCCTCCGTATCCTCCTTCATTAATAAGTGAATATGGTTACTCATCAAGCAATAAGCATAGATTGTGTAACCACTCTTTTCTTGGTATGTTTTCAATGTCTCTAGGTATTTTATGTAATCCTTATCATCCTTAAAAATGATTTGATGGTTCACACCCCTAAACATCACATGATATATCCCTGAGTTACTTTTTTTTCTTGCTACTCTCGGCATATTATCACCTCAAATATATATCCACATCCTGTATATAGCAAAGACAACACAAAAGAACCGTCCCTCTGTGTTATTCCTCTGTGTTATTGGTTGTAAATGGTTTGCGAGCTCTTTTTGTGCATTAATATGGCAGACACGGTTGTATCGTCCGCACCTGTGGCGAAGCATGTTTGCCTTTCCACACTCACGCCATTGCCGAAAATCTGTCCTTCGATTGTTGACCGTCTGCCACTGGTGATATCTCCTGTCTTCAAGTTGATGGTTGAATAAACCCCCGTCTTTGATGCGGCTCCTACAGTTAAGATCCCCAGAGAGGCACCTATTCCGCCAAACAAAGTCAGATCCCGAGTCTTTGGATTGTAACGTATATTTGTAGAGCCTATGAACGTAAGATCTAACTCATACCCTGTTTCAGTATTGATTGTGACTGAAAAAGGCCCTAATGAGACCGAATAAGAATCCTCAGTCGTGATTGGGCCTTCACGAGGCTTTTGCTGATCTGGTTCGGCTTTCTCATCACTGCCGTCTTCAGGGGAAATATCTTCGGGCTCTTGACTTCCTTCCTGTAAAGGCTCCTCATCTAAGGGGTCCTCATTGACGGGAGGTTTCGGGGGTGCTGGTGGCACATACCTTTCACCCATCTGTGAACTAGGGAAGTCTGGAAAGCTAGGGAGTTTTATACTGGCCGCGCCTCCAGACATGTCAGGATCGACGGTCACAAAATTTAGCGTTATCATAAACCCATTAAGAGTTCCACCAATAACATAGGGCATCAATGCGCTGGCAACAGTAGCTTTGCGTGCTTGCTGATAACGGTTGTACGTTTCATCATTTCCAATATGTCCAAGAACTCCACCGTAATATGCCCAATATTCCTCCATAAGATCGGCTGTTTTCTTGTAACCTTCTTCAAGTTTGGGGTTCACAGCTTGAAGAAATTTGTCCATGTCTTGCTTGTTGGCTTTTTGCACATCTGAATCGTAAACACTGTCATTATCGACCAGATTAGTTAAGACTATAGTTGCTGCTTGTAGTGGATCTTTATCAGCTAGCTTAAAAAAGGTCTCATTATATTGTGAAAGGCTTGGGCTTAGTGTATCATCATTACTAAAAACTTCTTCATAAGGCTCCTGGAAGTACTCATCGAGGTACTCTTGCACCTTAATTTGAGTATAATCTTCCAGAATGTTCAACCAAAAGACCTCTGCTTCATAGGAAATCTGAAGCCATCCATCGCTAGAGACAGTCTGACCGCTCTGTGCGTCATCAAATACTTTTTTAAGAATCATTTTTGAGATTGTCTTTGTTAATTCGCCGCCATCCACTTCACCGTCTTCATCGGTTAGCCCTGCAAGGTCTTCAAGCATGCTAAGTGCATCCTCAAGCGGTGCTTTGACATGTTCGAAGGCAGACATCCCGTATTGAGCTCCATCACTTAGTAGGATTGAAGAGGCTGCATAAACATCCGTCGAGTTGCGGCCAAGATTAATTTCGCGTGGAATCTGCAACTGCCCAGCTGGAGTATCCAAAGTATCATCAAAGGGGGTCCGACTTTTTGAAAAATCCATTAACTGCATCATACTGTATTGCTCAAAAATGGGCTTTGCAATACTCTCAAAATACTCCTCGTTCCTTTGTCTTAGTGCCTTGTAGGTTTCGGTCACCATTGATGTGTAGCCTTCTCTAGCGCCTTCAAGCATATGTAGAAAAGCTGAAGAATAGTCGCCGGTGTCCATATAGCAAAGCATCATACCCTGGTGGCCGGGTCCACTTGTACTATTTAAGGATAGTATTTTCATGAAGCATTTTTCAGCATAGGGGGTATTTTTAAGTTCGAGGGAACACATACCAAGACTGTATAAGATGGGTTCACTATCGGGACTAAGCTTTAGTGCATATTGTAAGACGTGGAATGCATCCTCATTGGCGTTTGCTTCCCGAAGAATTGTAGCGAAATTTAGCGCAGAACGTGGGTCATCCGGAAACTCTGCTGCTACCATTGAGGTCACGGCTGATGCTAATTCGGGGTATCCGTTTGCGTACAAAAGTGCACCTATATCATTTAATACATCGGGATCATAGATATCCTTAAATTCCTCTTCATCCTCAGATTTCATTATTAAGTTTTGCGAGCCATTTAGTACAACAGAAGGTAGATTAAAATATAAGGAAGAAGTCAGTCTGTTTACAAGTGTGGTTTCGGTTGTTTCTTGGTGTGATTGTGGTAAAACAGCGCTTGATAAAGATTCCGTATTTGTACCCGAGGTAGCAATTGTAGTATTTTGAGAGGTGTTATCATTAGCTTCTATTTTTCTGAAGAACTCAGTTATTTCTTTAGCACCATTTTTAATGTCTTCAAAATGTTCTTTTTGTTCACTGTTTAGAGAAAGATTAATCCTATTGGATACCTTCTTTGCGAATTTACCGAAGTTTTCAATTTCCTTGTCTGTTGGCAGCGTAAGATTTTGTTTGTTCTCCAGTTCATACGCAGCGACAGGGGTAGTGTGGAAACCAAATAAAAACCCCTTGGTTAGTCTTGAGATAAAAACAGGATCTAGGAAAAAGTTTGCCACGGTCATGGATAAAATAGTGATTACAAGAAGGAATGCCAATACTTTTATGAAGCGACGTTTTTTCTTTTTGATAGGGCGTTGAGCTACTTGAGCTTGATGGGCATATTGGCCTTCCGGAAAAGGGTGTGGATTGCTTGACATAAATATCATTCCTCCAAAAGTTCTACTGATAAATAGGCATAGAAAACTGAAGAATCTCAATTGCGATGCATATTAAGTTACGGAGATGTTGGATGTAGTCAAACAAAGATGAACAATATATTAAATACTATTTGATTTGATTATAACAAAAACTAGTAATTGTGTATATAACTATTTGCATTTCCACACAGAGGGACGGTTCTTTTGTGCTAAATAACACAGAGGGACGGTTCTTTTGTGTTGTTTTTAAATTAAGCATTACGATAATATTGAAGAGAACTGTCAGAATGTGTTTCTTGCAAGGTGAGACAACACAAAAGAACCGTCAGACTGTGTGATTTTCACTCAGTTAATCCCTTTGTTTTCTTACCAGATTCACTATTTTATTTATACATGTGCCAGCAATAT
>JGI24708J26588_10001458_pt1 | contig 18744 bp, 18 predicted proteins | sample BioPla1DNA2_FD_26588 | JGI IMG/M metagenome (IMG submission 26588) | reverse complement strand
AGAGGCACCTGATAATGAAGTGCCATGGTTATGAGCCCAATAAAATGTAAGGATAACTAAAACGAACAAGTACATACTTAGAGAAAAACAATTTCACCACATTTATAATCGGTGTGAGTATTGAATTAGAACAGGTCACAAATTAATCTTATTGTCAACCTACACGCATGTGATTGAATGCATGTAGCGACGTGAGTATCTTGAAAGGACGAAAACCACAAGATGTTGTGGGTCAAAAATATTTGACTACCATATGTTGCATAAATTACGTTCTTTTACCATAACCGCGTCGACGTGAGTATGGTGAAAGGATAAAGAGGCTGTAAGGCAGTGATATCAAGGGTTTAAGCATAACTCTGAAATGTACTAATGTTACAGAAGCATTACACGTAGTCCCATCCAATCAAAACACAGAATTATGCAAGATATAGTACTGAATTAAGCAAAAAACACTACATATAGAGATGAAAATTAAGGTGTAAAAACAAGCACCTCTATACAATACATAGATTTTAGATAAGGAATGGTGACGGTAAAATGGCTGAGAATACATCTAACAAAAAGATATGGCTCGCTTCACCTCACATGAGTGATGAAGGTTATGAAATGCAATATGTACAAGAAGCATTCGATACAAACTGGGTAGCACCACTTGGACCTAATGTTAATGAGTTTGAGAAAGAGCTTGCTGCAAAAGTAGGTTCAAAACACGCAGCAGCTATGACTTCTGGTACAGGAGCCATTCACTTAGCACTTAAAGCCGCTGGGGTTGGTGAAGGTGATGTTGTATTTTGTCCGACCCTAACTTTTTCTGCTACAGCCAATCCGATCATCTATCAGAACGCTACTCCTGTATTTATCGACAGTGATTATGAAACTTGGAATATGGACGCATCAGCATTAGAGGCAGCTTTCGAGAAGTATGGAGATAAGGTGAAGGCTGTTTTAGTTGTGCATTTATATGGTTTATCTGCTGATATGGATAAGATTATGGAGATTTGCGAGAAATACAATGTGACAGTTATTGAAGATGCAGCTGAGTCATTAGGTGCTTACTATAAAGGAAAACATACGGGAACCTTCGGTGAATTTGGAGTATTTTCATTTAACGGAAACAAAATCATCACTACATCAGGTGGCGGGATGCTTGTTTCTGATGATGAAGATAAGATTAAGAAAGTTAGGTTTTGGTCTACTCAGTCGAGAGATGCAGCAAGGCACTACCAGCATAGCGAATTAGGGTTCAATTACCGTATGAGCAATGTCGTTGCTGGGATTGGAAGAGGGCAACTTAAAGTTTTATATCAGAGAGTAGCTAAGAAGAAGTATATCTTTGAGTTTTATAAGAGAGAACTTGGTCAGTTAGAAGGTATAGAGTTCATGCCTATCAATGACTGGAATGAGCCAAACTACTGGTTGAGTGTGATGACGGTGAAAGGTTCAGTTAGACCATTAGATGTTATGGAAGCACTGGAGAAAGAGAACATTGAGTCAAGACCTGTGTGGAAGCCGATGCATATGCAGCCATTCTTCACTGAGTATGATTATGTAGGTAGCGATGTAAGTGAGAAGTTGTTTGAAAATGGTGTGTGTTTGCCATCTGATACGAAGATGACGGATGAAGATCTTGAGAGAATTTGTTCAATTATTAAGGGACTATGGTCTAAATAAGAAGTAGGTGCTAATAGATGCAAAGTGAAGTAAAGGAAGAAGCTAAAGTGAAAAAAGGTATATACAGAAGATTTCTCAAACGACCAATGGACTTCATTTTGTCTTTGATGGCAATTATTGTTTTAAGTCCGGTGCTTATATTCGTTGGTGTATTAGTAAGATTTAAACTCGGTAGCCCGGTACTGTTTAAGCAAAAAAGACCTGGGCTTGATGCGAAGATTTTTATTATGTATAAGTTCAGAACAATGACTGATGAGAAGGACGAGAATGGGGAGCTGCTTCCAGATAGTGTTAGATTAACAAGGTTTGGTAGGATGCTAAGGTCTACTTCATTGGACGAGTTGCCGGAACTGTTTAATATCCTTAAGGGTGATATGAGTATTGTGGGGCCGAGGCCATTACTCATTCAATATTTAGAGCTTTACAATGACCATCAAAAGAGAAGACACGAAGTGAGACCTGGTTTATCAGGACATGCACAAGTCAATGGACGTAATGCCATCAGTTGGGAAGACAAGTTTAACCTAGATGTTGAGTATGTTGATAATGTGAGCTTCATTGCAGACTGTAAGATTATCTTTCTTACTACTAAAAAGGTTTTTGTTAAAGAAGGAATTAGTTCAGATACATCGGTTACGATGGAACCGTTTAGAGGAAGTAAAGTAGAGAATTAAGATATTAAAGATTATTACAATTATACATTTATTACTTCAGAGAGGAATGTACCATTCATGAAAAACAAGCTGATTATTATTGGTGCCAGTGGTCACGGAAAGGTTGTCGCTGACATCGCAATAAAAATGAATAAGTGGCAAAGCATCACATTCCTCGATGATGATGAATCTATTAACACATCTATGGGGTTAGAAGTCATCAGTAAGACTGCTGATGCTTTTACATATAAAGACGAAGCTGATTTCTTTGTTGCTATTGGAAGCAATACAACGAGGGAAAAGATTCAAGAAAATTTAATTGAGCAAGGGTTAAATGTGGTTAGTTTGATTCATCCTAGTGCAGTTATTGGTACTGATGTTGAGATTGGCATTGGATCAGTAATAATGGCCGGAGTTGTTATCAACAGCTCTACTAGAATCGGTAAGGGTTGTATCATCAACACGAGTTCTAGCCTAGATCATGACACTGCCATAGAAGATTATGTTCATATTTCTCCTGGAGTTAGGACTGCAGGAAGTGTGTCCATTGGAAAAGGTACATGGATAGGAATAGGAAGTGTTATAAGCAATAACGTAAACATCTGCAGTGGTTGCAAAGTAGGTGCAGGGGCTGTGGTGGTTAAGGATATTACTGAACCTGGGACTTATGTAGGGGTTCCGGTTAGGAGAGTAGACTGATGAGAAAAATCTTGATACTAGCCAATAATGATATTGGATTATACAAATTTAGAAAAGAATTAATCGAAGAACTGCTAGCCGATAATAATGTGTTCATATCTTTACCTAAAGGAGAGTTTATAAATAAGCTTGTTAACTTGGGCTGTGAATTCATAGATACGAATATTAGTAGACGGGGGACAAACCCAATTACTGACTTAAGATTGATGTTTGAGTATAAAAAGATACTAAACAGAGTTAAGCCAGATGTGGTTTTGTCATATACGATTAAACCGAATGTTTATGGTGGCATGATGTGTAGGCTTACAAAGACACCATACATCTCTAACATAACAGGTTTAGGAACTGCTGTAGAGAATGGTGGTGTTTTACAGAGTATCACCATATTTTTATACAAATTAGCTTTGAAAAATGCATCCTGTGTTTTCTTTCAAAATAAAGAGAATGCTGAGTTTATAAATAGCAAAGGAATCATTAAGGGAAAACAAAAGACAATTCCTGGTTCTGGTGTCAACTTAGAACATTATCAAGTTTTGAACTATCCTGATGATAACATCATTAACTTTTTATTTATTTCAAGAGTCATGAAGCAAAAAGGGATTGATCAGTATCTTGATGCTGCAAAGTACATAAGAGAAAAATATCCGAACACTCAATTTCATATTCTTGGGTTTTGTGAAGATTCTTATGAAGAAAAGTTGAAGGATATGCATGATAAAGGGGTTATTGTATACCACGGCATGCAAAGTGATGTTAGGAAGTTTCATCAGATATCACATTGCACAGTTCATCCAACATATTATCCTGAAGGGATGTCTAATGTCTTATTGGAAAGTGCAGCTTGTGGTAGACCTATCATAACAACGAATAGAAGTGGTTGTAGAGAAATTGTAGATGATGGAATTAATGGATATGTTGTAGAGCAGCAAAATAGTCAGGATCTTATTGAGAAAGTTGAGAAATTTATAGCGTTGACTTCTGAAAAAAAGAGACAAATGGGCTTGGCTGGTAGAGCTAAAGTTGAAAGAGAATTTGATAGGCAGATAGTGATTGATTCATATAAGAATGAAATTAATGCTGTGGTGGGGTGAATAAAATGGACTACAAGAAAATAATTAGAAATCAAGAAGTTAGATTTAGAATTTTAAACCTATTAAGATTCGTTCCTGATAAGACAATGATCAAACTGCAATATAGAATTAAGACAGGCAGAAAGTTAAACCTGAAAAATCCGAAAAGATATACAGAAAAATTACAATGGTACAAACTTTTCTATAGAGATCCACTGATGACAAGATGTTCTGATAAATATGAAGTGAGGTCTTATGTTGAAGAAAAGGGACTCGAAAAATATTTGACGAAACTTTATGGAGTTTACGAGGATTTGAAAGAGATTAACTTCAGTACATTGCCGAATTCATTCGCAATTAAACATACTAATGGATCTGGAGCTAACTATTTTGTCAAAGATAAAAGGTCCGAGAATATTGATGATATTAAAGCTATTATTGAAGGTTGGATGACAGCTAGAAAAGCTGATTATGGTAGGGAATGGTGCTACTATGATGTAAAACCTAGAATCATTGTTGAAGAGCTTATTGAAAGAGATGAAAATAATGATATACCCGACTATAAATTTTTTTGTTTTAATGGAAAAGTAAAGTATCTATATACGATGGTTGATTATGTGGATAATCATAAAAACGGTCGGTGCAGTTTTTTTACTCCAGAGTTTCAACAACTTCCTTATAGAAGGTCAGAGTATAAAGAGATAAATAGGCCAATACCAAAACCCGAGAAATTCGATGAAATGTTAAAAATAGCAGAAATATTATCAAAGGATTTTCCTCATGTTCGTGTGGATCTATACAATATTAAGGGGAGAATAATTTTCGGTGAACTGACATTTTATAATGCTAGTGGTTATACAGTATTCACTCCCGATGAATTTGATTCTGTATTAGGGGACAAATTTTTATTACCGATGAAGAAATCATGGAAGGGGGTATAGATGTGGCTAAGATTAGAATTTTACATGTGTTTGGAGCACTAAATTCAGGCGGAGCAGAGAGTAGGACTATGGATATTTATCGGGAAATTGATAGGAATATTGTTCAATTTGATTTCTTAGTGCATACTCATGAAAAAGGCTTTTTTGATGATGAGATTAGGGCTTTGGGTGGGAATATCTATAGAGTTCCAAGGTTTAATTTAAAAAATCTAACTTCGTATATAAGAGGTGTAGATGATTTTTTTAGAGACCATAAAGAATATAGAATAATACATGGACATATTTTAAGTACAGCATTTATTTATTTTAAAATTGCGAAAAAATATAATATTCCTGTCAGGATTGCACATTCAAGATCTGGAACCAGAGCACAATTAAATATTGTGAATATCATTAAAGAACTTACAGAAAAGCTTAGCAAATTATATGTTACTGATATGCTTGCTGTATCGAAAATTGCAGGATATAGTGCATTCGGGAAAAGAGATGTAGATTCCGGAAAAGTTGCTATAATGCCTAATGCAATTAAAGCAGATAAATATACTTTTAATAAAAATCTACGACAAGATACTAGAAAAGAACTTAATATTGAAAATTCATTTGTCGTTGGTCATATAGGGAGGTTTTCACCACAAAAGAACCATGAGTTCATTATTGATATTTTCAATGAAATAAAAAAGAAGAATGAGCATTCAAAATTAATTTTAGTAGGCGAAGGGCCATTAAGAAGTAGTGTGAAAAGCAAGGTATTGAAACTGGGATTAGAGAAAGATGTCTTATTTCTAGGTGTTAGGTCTGATGTCCCGAATTTATTGAATGCTATGGACACTCTCCTATTTCCATCAACTCATGAGGGGCTACCAGGAGTTGTTCTCGAGGCTCAAGCATCTGGATTGCCTTGTATTATTTCAGACAAAATCACATCTGAAGTAAGAATAACGGATTTAGTTGAGTACTTATCCTTGGATAAAAGTGCGGGATATTGGGCAGATGTAGTACTTGATTATTCGAGTAAGATTATTAGAAAAAATACTTATGATAAGATAGTTGAAGCTGGCTATGATACAAAAGCAGTTGCTAAATGGTATGAGAGTTATTACTCAAATTCAATTGATAGTAGTAAGTAATAAAAGGAGTCATGTATAAATGAAGAAGTTAGCAAAAGATATTTTAAGTAAGCATTTTTATGATTTGTATTTTCGGCTGAGTATAAGAGAGCAATTGCATCAGAAAGAAAAAAATAAAAATCATCTTATCAATAAATTTGGCTTTAGATCATTTGTTGAGTTGGATACTATATCACACAAGAAAAGTGATACTTTGTTTATTATGGGGAGTGGAAACTCAATAAACTATATTGATTTTTTTGAATGGAATCATATAAAAAATAATGATAGTCTTGGAATAAACTCTTGGATCATTCATGATCACATTGCAACTTTTTATATGTTTGAAATGTCAAGAGACCCAGAAACTGCAAAATTATATATAGATATCTTAGATAAAAAATGCAAGGAATTTAAAAGCACACCTTTTATCCTTAAAAGTTACAACTATAACACTTTCAATGATTATAAATTACCAGAAATCATATCTAGGAATATATATCTGCCTAATGATATTGAAATTCCAATTAGGCATATTAAGAACATGAAAAGAGCGTTTAGTTATATTGAAAATTACGATGGAAAAAATTTTGCTACTGAGCGTGATTTGCTTTGGAAATCAAGAGCGTCAATAAGCATGGCTATTTTCTTTGCTTTTTATGCAGGATATAAGAATATAGTATTATGTGGAGTAGATTTGAATAATACAAAATACTTTTATGACATCGACAGAAGTTATTATGAGCAAAAAGGTCTACGCATTGGTCAGACTGGACAATCTGGTGAAATTCATAAAACTATGAGAAGTGAACTTTCGAGAATTACTATTGATAAAGTAATCTATGAAATAGATACGTTCTTAAAGAAGAAAGGGGTGAATTTGTATGTACAGTCAAAAAAATCAGCGTTATACCCCAAGATCAAGCATTACAATTACAAAACCCACCTTTAAGAAAAAGAGTGTGATAGATATATTGTTATATTCATTATTTGCTGTCTATATTGTTTTTATTACAACACAGAGAATGTTTAATCACGTGGCTTCTAGTAGTATGCTCTATAATATCATACTCTCAGGTAGCTTAACACTAACATTAATTATTACAGTCTTGAAATATAAGATTGACTGGAAATATAGAGAACTCTTGAGCTTCATTGTTTTTTTCCTAATAGGTTCAATGATAGAAGTAATAGTTAAAGGATCTTTTGCTTTTGCAACTAGTTTCATTTTGTTAATCGGAAATATAGGTATTACATATTATTTATTTAAAGAGAAGATGAACTTACCAATAATTAAATACTTGTATTATTTCGTAGTATCATTCTTTTTGATAAGTATTTTTATGGATAAAAACCCAAAATTTTTATTGGAAAATTTAAGTAGTAATCATATTTCGGTTATTGTCTTGTATGTAACAGTTTTGTATTACATTGAAATGTTGAGAGAAAGTAAAAATTGGTCTATCATTCCGGCAATTATATTTTTTATAATAAGTGTATATGCGGGGGGGAGATCCGGAATAGTAAGTAGCGCTTTTATGGTCTCGGGATTAGTATTTTTTAATAAAAATTCTAACAAGTATGTTAAGTTTATCATAACTTTAGCATTTATAGTCTTTCTTTCTATTTTATACAATTATTCTGATTTCAGATACGAAATTTTTGAAAAGTTTTACACCAGATCAATTCAAGGAGAACCTAGAATTAATATAATAAGTTCATATTTTTCTAATTTGAGTATTAAAAGCATTATGTTTGGATATGAACCAAATTACGTCTATTCGTTTTTTCATACTGGAAATCTCCACAATTCTTTCTTAGTATTACATTACCGATATGGAATCATCGGAATAATAACTATGATATTTATTGTCAAAAAGATTTTAAAATTATTTGTTAATAGAAAGTTTTACTTGTTGGTTGTTGTGATGTCGATATTAATAAGAGCTCTAACAGATACAATTTTAATACCTTTTTATTTTGATTTTGTTTTGTTTTATTTATTATTCTACTTAGATTTCAAAACTAATAATTTAAGAAACGGCGATGAAGTATATGAGAATTAATCAGCTTCTAAAATCATCACTATTAAAAAACGCAGGCATTTATACAATTACTAACTTTATTAATGCTTTAATTCCATTCTTTCTGTTGCCAATATTAACAAGGCACATGACACCTAAGGAATATGGAATTGTTTCTATGTTTACTGTTCTTATATCTTTTGTAACTCCATTTATTGGAGTAAGTATAAATAGTGCAATTGCTAGAGCATATTATGATAACGAGAAAATTGACTTTAAGAAATATGTTGCAAATTCTCTTTATATTTTATTAGTTAGTTCTTTCGTAGTGAGTATAATATTCTTTATTTTTTCAGACAAGATTTCAAGTATTTCGTTATTCCCCCAAAAATTCTTGGGGATAGTTATTGTTTATTCATTTGCTCAATTTATAGTCAGGGTCATTCTGACTTTGTGGCAAGTTCAAGTGAAACCGATAAAATATGGGATATTCCAAATCTCCCAGACCGCATTTAATACGCTATTAAGTGTAATGTTAGTAGTCTCATTGAATATGTCCTGGTATGGCCGTGTATTTGGTCAGACAATATCGTATATTATTTTTGCAGTAATTGCTTTTGTTATTTTATATAGGAATGGCTTTGTATTTAATAAATATTCAAAAGAATACATTACACACGCTTTAGGATTTGGTATTCCTCTCATCCCTCATGCAATCGGGGGAGTATTGATGACAATGACAGACAGAATATTCATAACTAATATGGTGGGTGTGGATGCAACTGGAATATATTCGGTAGGTTATCAAATAGGAGTGATTATTAGTTTGTTATCGGAATCATTCAACAAAGCATATGTACCATGGCTGTTTGAACAACTAAAGAGGAATTTTTCCAAAAAAAAGGTGCAGATTGTTTGGCTTACATATGCTTATTTTATAATAATTCTACTTATCGCTATCGTGTTAGGTTTAGTTTCACCTTGGTTCCTTAATAAATTTGTAGGAAAAGAGTTTTCATCTTCCAGTATTTATGTAATATGGATTGCACTAGGCTATGCGTTTAAAGGCATGTATCTTATGGTAACGAATTATATATTTTATGCTACTAAAACTTCGATACTTGCATGGGTTACATTTGTAGCAGCAGTTTTAAATGTAATATTAAATTATATCTTTATAAAAGAGTTTGGAGCTATTGGGGCAGCACAAGCAACATCAATAATATATTTGATAAAATTTATCGCGACTTGGGTGTTATCAGCTAAAGTATACTCAATGCCTTGGAATATATTTAAGACAAGGGATAGTATCGAGAAATTATAACGGAGGTTGAATAGAAATGAAAATACTTATAACAGGTGCAGCCGGATTTATCGGCTTTCACCTTTCAAAGAAATTACTAGATGATTCCTATCAAATAATAGGAATTGACAACTTGAACGACTATTATGATCCAAGTCTTAAACAATCTAGGCTTGAAATCCTAGGTAAATACAACAACTTTAATTTTCATAAAGTAGATTTAAAAGACAAAGCTGAAGTGGATAATATCTTCGAAACCTACCAGCCAACTCACGTCATAAATCTAGCGGCTCAAGCTGGAGTGCGGTACTCCATTGAGAATCCCTATGCTTATGTGGATTCAAACTTAACCGGATTTATGAATATCTTAGAGGCTTGTAGAAATTATCCGGTTGAGCATCTGCTTTATGCATCTTCAAGTTCTGTCTACGGCGGCAATAAGGTAGCACCATTCTCTACAAATCATAACGTGGATCATCCGGTTTCATTATATGCGGCTACAAAGAAGTCAAATGAACTGATGGCACATACTTATAGTCACCTTTATGGTATTCCTACTACGGGACTAAGATTTTTCACGGTTTATGGTCCATACGGAAGACCTGATATGGCTTACTTTTCATTCACAAAAGACATCTTAGCCGGAAAGCCTATCAAAGTATTTAATCATGGGAAGATGGAAAGAGACTTCACTTATATTGATGACATTGTAGAGGGTATTGTGAAGCTTATCGATAAAGCTCCTACTGACAATAAAGACTGGGATGAAAGCAAGGATGATTTAAGTACAAGCTTCGCACCTTATAAAATATACAACATCGGAAACAACAACCCAGTACAGCTAATGAGATTTATCAATGCATTAGAATCTGCTCTTGGAAAAAAAGCAGAGAAAGTCTATATGGATATGCAGCCAGGAGATGTTCTTAGAACTTATGCTGACGTCAGTGATTTAGAAAGAGATATTAACTTTAAGCCATCAACAAGTATTGAGGAGGGACTTCAGAAGTTTGTGGATTGGTATGAAGAATACTATAGCATAGAAAAGTAAAGAAATGAGCTAAATGATAATGAAAGCCATATTCAAACACAAACTATTAGGTCTTCATTAAAAGGCCGTACATAAACAAGGGGGTAATCGAATCATGAAAATTACTATTGCTGGAACAGGTTATGTTGGCCTGTCCAATGCCATACTTTTAGCACAACACAATGAAGTCACAGCCCTGGATATTATCCAGGAGAAAGTGGACATGATTAACAATAAAAGGTCACCCATTGTTGATGCTGAGATTGAAGAATACTTGGCCACTAAGGATCTCAATTTAACAGCGACAACAGATAATTATATAGCTTTTAAGGATGCAGATTATGTCATTATTTCTACACCAACGAACTATGATCCTGAGAAGAACTATTTCAATACAAGAACGGTAGAGGCAGTCATAGCAAATGTATTATCGATAAATCCAGATGCTGTAATGATTATTAAGTCCACTGTACCTGTTGGATATACAGAGTCAATCAAAGAAAAATTTGATACAGAGAATGTTATCTTCTCTCCTGAATTCTTGAGGGAAGGAAAAGCACTTTATGATAACCTGTACCCATCTAGAATCGTTGTGGGTGAGCAGTCAGAAAGAGCAAAGGTCTTTGCTGAACTTCTAGCTCAAGGAGCAATCAAAAAAGACATTCCAATTCTTTATACTGATGCTACTGAAGCGGAAGCCATCAAGTTATTTGCTAATACTTACCTTGCTCTCCGTGTAGCGTACTTCAATGAACTTGATTCCTATGCTGAAGTTAGAGGACTGGATACTAAGCAAATTATTGAAGGAGTAGGACTCGACCCACGTATAGGTACTCATTACAACAACCCTTCATTTGGCTATGGTGGCTACTGCTTGCCAAAGGATACAAAGCAACTTTTGGCTAACTATCAGGACGTCCCTCAGAACGTGATGTCTGCAATAGTTGATGCTAACCGCACAAGAAAAGATCATATCGCCGACATGATCATTAAGAGACAGCCTAAAATAGTAGGAATCTACAGACTTACCATGAAGATGGATTCTGATAACTTCCGTCAGTCTGCTATTCAAGGTGTTATGAAACGTATCAAAGCTAAAGGTATCGAAGTAGTGGTATTTGAGCCGGCACTTCATGAAGAAGAGTTCTTTGGTTCAAGAGTAATCAAAGACTTTGATGAATTCAAGAAAATCTCTGATGTTATCGTGGCAAACAGATTATCAGATGAAATTAAAGATGTGGTGGACAAAGTTTATACGAGAGATTTATTTAGTAGAGATTAGAAAGGATTGAATCTGATGAAAAAAATACTCATAACAGGCGCAGATGGCTTCATTGGAAGTCACTTAACTGAAGAGTTAGTCAAGCGAGGACACAAGGTAAAAGCCTTTGCATATTATAATTCATTTAATTCTTGGGGATGGTTAGATACACTTTCTAAAGAAATAATGAAAGAAATAGAAGTATTTACTGGAGATGTAAGAGATCCAAATGGCGTAAGAGAAGCAATGAAGGGGATGGATGAAGTGTTTCATCTTGCTGCATTGATTGCTATTCCTTTCAGCTATCATTCACCAGATACGTATGTAGATACGAATATTAAAGGTACACTTAATGTACTGCAAGCGGCTAGAGATTTAGATACTTCAAGATTACTTATTACATCAACATCAGAAGTATATGGCACTGCTCAATATGTACCAATAGATGAAAAGCATCCTTACCAAGGACAATCCCCTTATTCTGCAACAAAAATTGGAGCAGATCGTTTAGCAGAGTCCTTTTACCGAAGCTTTAATATGCCAATAACAATCGTTCGTCCATTTAATACCTATGGCCCGAGACAATCAGCAAGAGCAGTTATTCCAACAATTATTACTCAACTTCTTGCTGGGAAAGAAGAAATCGAACTTGGCTCATTAACACCAACCAGAGATTTTAACTATGTAAAGGATACAGCTAATGGATTTATTGAGATTGCAAAATCGGACAAGACAATAGGTGAAGAAATTAATATTGCTACCCAACAAGAAATTTCTATCGGTCAGTTAGCTGAGGAATTGATTAGGCAAATCAATCCGAATGCAAAGATAATTTGTGATGAACAAAGACTAAGACCAGAAAAGAGTGAAGTAAATAGACTTTTAGGATCCAACGAGAAAATCATGAGATTGACCAATTGGAAGCCTAATTATACCTTTGAACAAGGCCTAGCAGAAACAATTGAATTTTTTAAGCATAACTTAGATCAGTATAAGACAGATATTTACAATATTTAATTTGGAGGTGCTAAAATGAGTCAAAAATTCATACCTCTATCCGTTCCCAACTTAAAAGGGAAAGAGCTTGAGTATGTAACACATGCAGTTGAAACAGAATGGGTATCAACGGGCGGTCCATATGTAAATGATTTTGAATTGAAAGTAGCAGAGTACGCTAAGTGCAAAGGTGCTGTTTCCTGTCAAAATGGTACATCAGGGCTTCATATCGCACTTGAAGTTTGCAAGGTTACAAAAGAAGATGAAGTCATTGTCCCAACACTGACATTTATCGCAGCAGTAAATCCAGTGAAGTATATTGGTGCAGAACCTGTTTTCATGGACTGTGATGATTCACTTACTATGGATGTTGATAAGCTAAAAGACTTCTGTGAAACAGAATGTAGTTTTTTAGATGGTAAACTCATCAATAATTCAACTAAGAAGCATATCAAAGCTTTGATTGTCGTTCATGTTTTTGGAAACATGGCGAACATGGAGGGTATCATTGAAGTTGCCAATAAGTACAATCTGAAAGTGATTGAAGATGCAACAGAAGCGATTGGTACTTATTATATTGAAGGGAAATATAAAGGTAAACACGCTGGTACTATCGGAGATATTGGTGTTTATTCTTTTAATGGAAATAAAATCATGACTACTGGCGGTGGTGGCATGATCGTGTCAGATAATGAAGAACTTTTAGGGAGGGCAAAGCATCTTACAACCCAAGCGAAAAGTGATGAGCTTTACTATACCCACGATGAAATTGGCTATAATTACCGTATGACAAACCTTCAGGCAGCCTTAGGACTTGCACAGCTGGAACAACTTGAAGATTTTATTGAGACTAAGAAGCGTAATTATGATTTCTATAAGAATGAAATCCAAGAGATACCTGGCCTTAGAGTTTTAGATTTTAAGGATAGTATTCGTCCTAATTATTGGTTTTATGCACTATATGTAGAACAAGGATACGCATTAAATAGAGATCAAATCATCAAATATTTAGCCTCTAAGAAGATCCAGGCAAGACCGATATGGGGATTGATCAGTGACCAAAAGCCTTATGGGGGAAGTCAAACTCATAAGATTGATAAAGCAAGGCAGTATTTGGACAAGGTAGTTAATATACCATGCAGCTCCAATCTTTCTAGAGAAGACGCTGCCTATGTTATTGAATGTTTAAAACAACCAGAGGTGGTGTAAATCGCCTTTGAAATGAGGTGCGGAAATGGAAGTCATAGAATTTTTAATAGACGAAGAATCAACAATGCTTGAAGCGATGCAGCAATTGGATAAAGTCGCCAAGAAAGTGCTTTTTGTTACTAGGGATGGTCATTTTGTTGCAGCCATTACAGATGGTGACATCAGAAGATGGATCCTAAAAAAAGGAAACCTGGATGCTAAAGTCAGGGAGATTGCAAACTACAATCCCAAATATCTGTTAGAGGAAGAGAAAACCAAAGCAAAAGAATTTATGAAAAAACATTCCATAGAAGCACTTCCAATACTAGATAAAGAGAGTAATATTCTTTCTGTAGTGTTATGGAATGATGAAGAAGTCGAACCACAGAGAACTTTGGAAGTTCCAGTTGTTATTATGGCAGGAGGTCTTGGTAAAAGATTATATCCATACACCAAAATACTTCCTAAACCACTCATTCCCATTGGAGAAATTCCAATTGTTGAGCATATCATCAACCGTTTCAATCGACATGGAAGCGATCAGTTTTATCTTGTTGTTAATCACAAGAAGAATATGATTAAAGCTTATTTCAATGAAATTGAAAAAGCATACAAGGTTGATTATGTAGATGAAGATAAGCCATTAGGTACAGGTGGAGGTCTGAGCCTTCTTAAGGGAAAGATCAACTCAACATTTATTTTATCTAATTGTGATATTTTGATCGAAGAAGATTATGAAAAGATATACAATTACCATAATAAGGAAAATAATTTAATCACTATGGTTTGTTCACTAAAGAACATTAAAATTCCATATGGTGTTATAGAAATCAGTGAAACAGGCGAAATAGAAAGCATGAAGGAAAAACCAGAACTATCTTTTTTCACAAATACAGGAATGTATATTGTAGAGCCTAAGATTATTGAAGAGCTAGAGGAAGATAAGCCTATTGGCTTTCCGGATATCATTGAACAATATAAGGCTAAAGGTGAGAAAATTGGTATTTATCCAATAAGTGAGAATAGTTGGATGGACATGGGTCAGATTGATGAAATGGAAGAAATGCGAAGAAGGTTAGAGAGAGATGAATAAAAGAATACTTTTAATTGGTGGCGGAGGCCATTGTAAATCAGTATTGGATAGTCTTCTTGAACTAAATGAATATGCAGAAATCGGGATTGTCGATAAGAATGAGAATCTTGGTAAGTCAGTGATGGGTGTTCCTGTAGTGGGATGTGATGATGATCTACCTGCTTTATTTAGAGATGGTTACAGGTATGCCGTTGTCACAATTGGAAGTATCGGAAATCCAACTCTTAGGATAAAACTCTTCAATATGCTCAGTGAAATTGGTTACGAAATTCCTGTCATCATTGATGATTCGGCTAAAGTCAGCAAGCATACGATAATTGAACAAGGTGTGTTTGTTGGGAAACAGAGTATAGTCAATGCTGGTGCTCTAATTCAAAAGGGAGCCATCATAAATTCTGGATCTATTGTGGAGCACGACTGTCAGATCGGTGCTTTTTCCCACATTGCTCCAGGAGCTGTTTTAGGTGGAGAAGTCGTAGTTGGAGAGCATTCTCACGTCGGCTCAAACGCTACAGTTAAACAACAAATTCACATAGGGTCAAATTCAATTATTGGTATGGGAAGTGTCGTCTTGCAAAATATTGATTCAAATACTATGGCTTACGGAAATCCATGTAGGGAGGTGAAGAAACTATGAGTGTATTTATAATTGCAGAAGCTGGCGTAAATCATAATGGAAGTTTGGAGCTGGCAAAAAAATTAGTCGATGCTGCTAAAGGTGCAGGGGCTGATTGCGTAAAGTTTCAGACTTTTGTTTCTAAGAATATCGTTTCAAAAAATGCAGTAAAAGCTGAATATCAAAAGCAACAAACTGAGCCAGAAGAATCCCAACAGGATATGCTTAAGAAGCTCGAACTCTCCTTTGATGAGTTTGTAGAACTGAATGAATACTGTAAAAGCAAAGATATTGAATTTATGTCCACTGCTTTTGATTTTGATAGCATAGATTTTTTAGATAGTTTAGGAATGGGCACTTGGAAGATTCCTTCAGGAGACATTACCAACCTACCTTATCTAATTAAGATTGCTAACCTAAATAAACCTGTGATACTTTCTACCGGTATGAGCACAATGGAAGACATAAGAAGTGCTATTAAAGCTTTAAAAGAAAATGGAGCGGCGGAACTGACAGTTCTTCATTGTACTACAGAGTACCCGACACCATTTGATGATGTAAACTTAAGAGCTATGAACACAATAAAGGAAGAATTTGGTGTCAAGGTGGGGTATTCGGATCACACTAAAGGCGTAGAGGTTCCTATTGCCGCAGTTGCTTTAGGTGCTACAGTCATAGAGAAGCATTTTACCTTAGACAGAAATATGGAAGGGCCAGATCATAAAGCGAGCTTAGAACCAAATGAGCTTAAAGCCATGGTTGACTCCATAAGACATATTGAATTGGCTCTAGGTAATGGAATGAAGCAGCCAGCTGAATCAGAGAAAAAGAACATGGCTGTTGCGCGTAAGAGTATTATTGCAAGTAAAGAAATTAAATCCGGTGAAATTTTTACGGAAGAGAACCTAACAGTAAAAAGACCAGGTGATGGTATAAGTCCTATGAGATGGTTTGATATCATAGGAAAGCCTGCGCCAAGAGATTTTGAAGAAGATGAGTTGATAGAGCTATGAAGAAAATAATCAGTATTTTAACAGCTACAAGAGCTGAATATGGTTTATTGAAACCAATAATCGCAAAACTTAATACAGTTGAGGAATTTGATGTAAGAATCGTAGCCACTGGAGCACATTTATCACCTGAATTCGGGTTGACTTATAAAGAAATTGAAAAGGATGGTTTTGTCATTGATGAGAAAATCGAGATCCTTTTAAGCTCAGATACGCCATCGTCTATTTCCAAATCGATGGGGCTTGCGATGATTAGCTTTGCTGATTATTTCGAGAAGCTAAATCCCGATTTGTTGATTGTTCTTGGCGATCGATATGAAACACTGGCTGTAGCAAGTACAGCAATGAATCAGAGAATTCCCATAGCTCATCTCTATGGGGGAGAAACCACAGAAGGTGCCATTGATGAGTCTATTCGTCATGCAATAACAAAACTAAGTTATCTTCATTTTACAAGTACAGATGAATACCGAAATAGGGTCATTCAACTAGGTGAGCATCCAGAGCGTGTATACAACGTTGGAGGTATCGGTATTGAAAACATCATAAATGAAAAATTGCTACAAAAAGTAGAATTAGAGAATGAACTTAATATCAGTTTATCAAAACCATATGCGGTGGTTACATTCCATCCAGTAACACTTGAAAATAACAGCTCTGAGAAGCAAATTGAATCACTTCTCGAAGTCTGCAAAGAATATAAGAATTTAGATTTTATCTTTACTAAAGCAAATGCAGATGCTGAAGGACGGATTATAAATCAATTTATTGATAATTATGCCAAAGAAAATGATAATATTTTCGCATTTACATCACTTGGTATGAGACGATACTTAAGTGCACTCAAGTATTGTAGCGTGGTTATTGGCAATTCATCTAGTGGATTATTAGAAGCTCCTAGCTTTGGCATCCCTACAATCAATATTGGAGACCGACAGAAGGGGAGGCTACAAGCAAGCAGTGTCATTAACTGTGAACCAACGCAGGCAAGCATAAGAGATGCTTTAGACTTATCATTAAGCGAAGAATTTTTACAGAAAGCTAAGAAAACGGTTAATCCATATGGTAATGGAGATACATCTAATAAGGTAGTTGAGGTAATAAAAGAATATGTGATTAAAAATAAAATAGACCTTAAGAAAAAGTTTTATGATTGCGAGGTGGAGTAATGGGAAATCTGGCAATCATACCTGCACGATCAGGATCTAAAGGGCTTAAGGACAAAAACATTAAGCTCTTGAGTGGCAAACCTTTGTTAGCTTATACCATTGAAGCTTCAAGAGAATCGGGTTTGTTTGATGAAATCATGGTTTCCACCGATTCACAAGAATATGCTGATATTGCAAAGCAATGGGGTGCTAATGTACCTTTCTTGAGGAGTAATGAATTATCAAATGATACTGCTTCTTCATGGGATGTAGTCAAAGAAGTTATTGAAAGATACAGGATATTAGGAACTGAATTTGATACGGTTGCTCTGTTACAGCCGACTTCGCCACTTAGAACTTCGAATGATATTGTTGAAGGATATAAGGTGCTGAAAGAAAATGCTGCAAATTTTGTTGTCGGAGTTTGCGAAATGGATCATTCACCATTATGGGCAAATACTTTACCTGAAGATCTTTCGATGGAAAACTTCATAAGACCAGAAGTGGTAAAAATGCCTAGACAAAGTATCCCGACTTACTATCGGATTAATGGTGCTTTGTATATCGTCAAAGTTGACCATCTTATAAGAACACCAGATATCTATGGAGACAGAAGCTTTGCTTCAGTTATGAACAAAGAGAATTCTATTGACATCGACGATCAAATGGATTTTACAATTGCAGAGGTATTAATTTCCGAACGTAGCAGGAAGTGAAATTAGGATCATATCAGTAAGTTTGATCAATCGTTAAGTGTCCACTTCAAAAATTACATCCGGAGCACAATATCACCACACTGTGGAACATCCAATTATTGGCGGGCTAATTTAAGTGATTTAATTTAAATAAATGGAATGATTTTTCATGGAAGCAGAAGACAATTTTCAAGAAAAACTGACCGAAAACTATTTTATGACATACAAATAAAGCCTGTG
>JGI24708J26588_10001450_pt1 | contig 18798 bp, 19 predicted proteins | sample BioPla1DNA2_FD_26588 | JGI IMG/M metagenome (IMG submission 26588) | reverse complement strand
AAACAAGGAGCGGTGATGGATCTTAAATGAAAATTGGAGCGCGGACAGTAAAGACAGGTTTAGCGGTTACTTTGACAATTTTGTTGATCAATATCCTGGAGGCGAAAGTTGGCGACCTGGGCTATAACCTTGCCGGGATGGCGGCTGTTACAGCAATAATCGCGATGCAACCCACTATCAAAGGAAGCCTGAAAACTTTTAGAAACAGGTTGATTGCTACTTTAATCGGCACCCTGGTCACCCTGGCACTGGCCTATACTTTGGGATTGAATGCCTTTTACCTGGGGATAGGCAGTATCGTAATTGTCCTGATTTGCCTGGCGTTAAAGTTAAATGAGAGCATCAGGTTTGCTCTGATCACGTTGGTTGCTCTGGGAATTCATCATAACGGCTTCGATATCATGGACGTGGTATACAGGGTATCGGGGATGCTGATCGGCCTTACCGTTTCCACCGGCCTGAATATAGTTTTTATGCCTCCCGACTACACAGATAACTTAAAAACAAAAATAAACGATCTGCGGCTAAAATTCGAGCACCTCTACGAAAGAGTGATCAACGATCTTTTACGGGAGGAAAAGATCGATAAAGATATAATTAAAGATAAAAGACAAAATATCAGGGATGAACTGGATGATACCAGGGAGGTTTATTCCCTTCTGATCGAGGATGTTCTTTTAACCAGAGATAGCCTGCCTGCAAATAAAATAATTATAAAAAAATACCGCCGTTCGATCAACGCCATANAGTCAAACCTTGAAAGGCTGACGGCTCTGCACAGAAGTATCGTCTTCATGCCCGGTGAGCCACAGTATTCCGGGCTGCGGCGAGATCTGTACAGGTATCTGAAATATCTGTTAATNTTGCATCAAANNATATACAGCTCTATTGCNTTGNGTAAGGGCTATGAAACAATTGAAAAAGATATCGATAGGGAAGAGATATATAACAAAATCACAAAGCTGATCAAGAAGGATAACCACGAATCTATCTTTGAATTTTACAATGCCTATTTTGAAGCGACGCGCATAAATGAAAAATTGGAACAGTTAATCGAAGAGTTTGCACTGGGATTGAGATAGGTTTGGGGTGATGCCTGGGCGTTAGGATCAGGCCCCCATCTTTGAACAGTTCGATCATTTTACTTGACGTGATCTTTCACCTCGGCGGGGGTGCTGCTGATAAGCAGGGAAGGTGGCAGACCGCCCATCACGCACTGGTGTCCCCCGACCACTTCGGCAACCCTGTTCCGGAAAGGCCAGGGCTAGCCGTCTTATCATAGTCTCCTGCGGCCACTGCAAAGCCGATCTAGCGCTTTATCAAAAAGTGGGCCGCGGCAAATTGCTGCGCATGTATCTGGACAGAATTGTGAAGTGCTCGGTTGATCTATCCGGGGCTCCCGCAGCGATCCGCTGTCCCACCTGCAGCAGGCTGCTAGCCACGAGGGTAACTCTGAGAAGAAAAAACAAGGAAGCGTACATCCTGATCAGGACCATTTTTAACACACGAGATCTCTAGGCCACGGTAGGAAGCAGCTTGCTGTGCCGCTTCCTGCCGGCCGGTCATTGTTCATGTTTGTTTACTCATAGCTATTCGTAGATGATCTCTTCCTCGGCGAAGGCCTCCTCGGCGTCGGCGGCGTAGTTGCGCGCCTGTTCGGCGGCTTTTTTTTGGTGATACTCCCGGTACCACTCATGGGCCACGATCATGGACATGACCTCGTTGCTGCCGGTCCAGATCGAGGCCAGGCGGATGTCGCGGCTGATCCGCTCCACGGGTAGGATATTGGTGTAGCCGATGCCGCCGAGTACCTGCATAGAATTGTGGACCACCTTCTGGCAAGATTCGGTGACAAATTTTTTCGTCTCCGAGACCATCCGCCTGATGCGGCGGTGGTTGAGCTTTGCATCCACGGCGCGTGCAGTAGCGTAGACCAGGGAGCGGGCGGCATCGAGCAGCATCGCGGCCTCGGCAACCTGGAAGCTAACTCCCTGGAAACGGTTGATCACCTGACCGAAAGCTTTGCGGCGTGAGGTATAGCCGGTGGCGATCTCCAGGGCCGGGCGCGCCGCGCCGATGGTCATCGCCGCTGTCCCCAGGCGCTCGGGGATCATCATCGTGTTAAAGACATCGTAGCCCCCGTTGAGTTTCCCGACTATGTTCGCGCGGGGTACCTTCACATCGCGGAAGACGAGGCGTGCAGTCCCGCCGCCCCGGCAGCCCATGAGGCCATAAAGGTACTTGGTCTTCACGCCGGGGCCCCGCTCCACAACGAAGGCGGTGATCCCCTCCTGTGGCCGCACGCTGGGATCGGTCACCGCATATACGAGGAAGAAGTCGGCGCCCTCGCCGCCGACGATAAAGCGCTTCTGCCCGTTCAACAGAAAGTAATCGCCCTTATCCTCCGCCCGGCTTCTGGAGCCGAAAAAGTCGGAACCGCCTGTCGGCTCGGTGAGGCATTCGGCGGCAAAAAGATCACCATTGAGTAAGGGGCGCACATATTTTTCTTTCAGTTCGTCGGTGCCATGCAGAACGATGGCGTCGCAGACCAGCTCGGCGCCGACGCCGAAAACGCAGGCGAATTCGTAACCCAGCGTCCCCACCTCTTCAAGGGCCATGCAGGTGGTGACCCAGTCCATCCCCCGTCCGCCCCATTCCCGGGGATAGCGGATTCCGAAGAGGGAGCGCCGGGCGGCTTCTTTCAAAAATTCTTTGGGAAATTTTATCTCGTCGCGATCCATCGCCAGGATCATCTCGCGGGGAACCCATTTCACCAGTTCCCGCACCTCTTCCCTGAAAGACAGCTGTTCTTCCGTGAGCAGATAATCGAACACAGGGGCACCTCTTTTCCATATCTGGTAGGCCCATATTAACACAATTTGCCCAATATTTCATCCCGGAGTCTGCTGCAGAGACAAAAATGGGCTTTCTTTTGAATTGCGCTATCATGAAAAACACCTCTGAGGGAGAGAATAGGCTAAAGGGGGTCGTGCTGATGAAAATGATGATCGAAGATTTAATGCAGAAGGGCAACAAAACCGGCATGGCTGTGGCCGGGATGGGGCTGGTCATTACCGGCCTGGGCCGGATGGTTGGCGGCACAGTTGGAGCAGGGATTACCGGCTTCGGACTTGCTCATGTGGTGCTGGGAGTAACGGATATGTTCAAGCCACTGCTTAGGAAGCAGATCTAAAAGATTTAAGGGGCAGATGCCCCTTAAATCTTTACCCCAATTCATGTTAAAAGCAGGTTTAACTCNGGGCGAACCTNTCACGGANAGCCTGATGTTCNTCGCGTAAACCCTGCGGGAGCCGCTCGCCGAACTGCTCGAANAAGCGCTTATGATCGTCTAGCTCCTCTTGCCAGTCCTGCGGGTCCACGGCAAAAAGCTCGGCAACCGCTTTTTCGGATAGATCAAGACCTGTGAGATCGAGTTCGCCGGTGCTGGGAACAAAACCGATGGGGGTGCGTTCTGCCCCGGCCTCGCCGCGAGTTCGCTGAATAATCCAGTTCAGCGCCCTTATATTTTCTCCGAAGCCGGGCCAGATAAAGCGGCCCGCCTCGTCTTTTTTAAACCAGTTAACATGGAATATCCCCGGCGGCTTGGTGATCTTTTTGCCGAAGTCGAGCCAGTGGGCAAAGTAGTCGGCCATGTTGTAGCCGCAGAAGGGGAGCATCGCCATGGGATCGCGGCGCACCGCGCCCTGATCACCATATTGGGCGGCGGTGATCTCTGAGGCCATCGTTGCCCCCGTGTAGACGCCGTGNTGCCAGCTGAATGTTTCGTATACCAGCGGTGCCAGCCGGGAGCGGCGGCCGCCGAAGATGATCGCTGAGAGCGGAACGCCGCGGGGGTTATCCCACTCTGGTGAGATCGTGGGGCACTGGACCACCGGAGCAGTAAAGCGAGAGTTGGGGTTGGCCCCGGGGATCGGTTTCCCCGATGCATCGGTTAAACCCGGTCTCCAGGGGCGGCCGTCCCAAGCGATCCCCGAAGCCGGGGGCTCGCCCTCGCCGTCCTCCCACCAGACATCGCNGTCTTCGGTGAGCAGCACATTGGTAAAGATGGTATTGCGCCGTATCGTCGCCAGGGCGTTGGGGTTGGAGCGGGAATTCGTCCCCGGTGCCACGCCGAAAAAGCCTGTTTCCGGGTTGAGTGCCCAGAGCCGGCCGTCCTCGCCCAGGCGGATCCAGGCGATATCGTCGCCCACGGTCCAGACCCGGTAGCCCTGGGAGCGGAAATGCTCCGGTGGAATCAGCATGGCCAGGTTGGTCTTGCCGCAGGCGCTGGGAAAGGCGGCGGCGATATAGTCGATGCGCCCCCGGGGATCTTCAATCCCCATGATCAGCATATGCTCGGCTAGCCAGCCCTCTTTGTGGGCAAACCAGCTCGCCAGCCGCAGGGCGAGGCACTTTTTACCCAGCAGGACGTTGCCGCCGTAACCGGAGCCGACGCTCCAGATAGTGTTATCTTCGGGGAAATGCAGGATCAGCCGGCGACTGGGGTCACGATCGGCCTTGCCGTGCAGCCCCCTGGTAAAGTCGTCGCTGTCCCCCAGCTCCTCCAGGATTTCCTTGCCCGAATGAGTCATAATCAGCATATTCAGGACCACATAGATGCTGTCGGTAAGCTCTATACCGATCTTGCTGAAGGGTGATCCGGGCGGCCCCATGGAGAAGGGGATCACGTACATGGTCCGGCCCTTCATCGAGCCCCGGAAATATTCTGATGCCCGGCGATAGGCGTCGGCCGGCGCCATCCAGTTATTGGTGGGGCCGGCATCCTCTTTTTTCGAGGTGCAGATATAAGTGAGATCTTCAGTGCGGGCCACATCATTGACTGCGGTGCGGTGATAGATGCAACCCGGCCATTTCGATTGATCGAGCCTGCTCAGCTCCCCTGTTGAGAAGCCCTCTTCTTCCAGCTGTCGTTGTTGCTCCCTGCTGCCGTCAATCCAGACGATCCGATCGGGTTGGCAGAGCTCTTGTGCTTCCGCGATCCATTGAAGCAGCGTTCTGTTATTGGTCATCCAACCACCCTTTCGCTATAAAATTACCTTCTTATTCCTTCTAAGAAGGCCTGGTGTACTGCATTTTGCCACTTTTTACGTGCCCATTCCTCTATATTTATAACACAACATATTTAAATGTTCCACAAACAAAGGGGCAATAACCGGGTACATGAACATTTTTGGAGAGGAAATATGCTTTCAGGGCAGGATTGTCGTGAAATAGAAGGACCAGATCTGCTCTCCCCAGAAGAGAGCGATGAGGTAAGCGGCAGCGATGAAAGGACCGAAGGGCAGAGCCGTCTTGCCGTTCTTTTTCTGAATGATGATCATAGCGATCCCTACGATGGCGCCCAGCAACACGGCGACAAATAGAAGGAGGAGCAGATCGCGCCAGCCTGCCAGAAAACCCAGCGCAGCCAGGAGCTTGATATCTCCCCCTCCCATCCCCCCGCGGCTGATCAGCGCTACCAAAAAAGTAGCTCCTCCTCCAACAAGGAGCCCCAGGAGCGCGTCGAGCCAGGGGAGTGCGGGGCTGAATAGCTGCCAGAGAAGCGCCCACCCCAGGATGAGAGCAACGAAAAGATTCGGTATCTTCTGGATATCGAGATCGATGACGGAGATGATCAGAAGGAGAGAGAGTATGGGCATATATTTGAAAAACCCGGCTGAGAATCCGAAACGCCAGAAAAGGGCGATGAGGATGGCGGCGCCGGCGAGCTCCACCGCAGCGTAGCGAAAGGGGATTTTTTCGCGGCAGTAACGGCAGCGTCCGCGGAGGAATAGATAACTGAAAATAGGGATCAGATCGGCGCTGCGCAGGGTACGGCGGCATCGGGGGCAGTACGAGCGCGGCCGGATGATGGATAGGCCGGCCGGGTAACGGTAGATCACAACATTGTAAAAGCTGCCCAGGACCAGCCCCAGGAGGCCTAGACCGCTGTACAGCAAAATATGTTCCAGCGACATCGCTTTCCCTTTCTGTTTTCTCTCTGTCCTCTAGGTGTTGGCGAGATAGTAATCCAGTATCTTCTTATCGCGCTGAAATATGCCGGCGATAAGGGCCACCCGGATATACATCCCGTTGCGCACCTGTCTCCAGTACGCCGCCCGCGGATCGCTGTCTACCTCTACAGCGATCTCTTGACGTCGGGGCAGCGGATGCATGATGATGCCGTCGGCCTTCAGGAGATCGAGGTGGCGCTTCTGAAAGGAGAACCGCTCGATATCGATATCCACCGAGATCCCCTCTTCCCGATCCCATTCATCCTGCAGGCGGGTCATATAGATGGCATCGACTGCAGGGATCACCTTTTCAAAATCGTCGGTGATCTCGTAAGCGGTCTTCTGGTGGTCAAGGAAAGAAAGGATATCCTGCCCCATCTGGTATTCCGACGGCGCCACAAAGTAAAGTTTGACTCCCTGGAACTGGGTTAAAAGAAGCGCCAAAGAGCGTGCCGTCCGCCCGCGGCGCAGGTCACCCACAAAGGCGATCTGTTTCCCGGCGATACCGCCGCGGTGCAAAAAGCTGCGCCTCAGGGTATAGATATCGAGAAGCGCCTGGGTGGGATGCTGATCCTTGCCCGAACCGGCATTGATCACCGGCACCGGGTGATCTGTGTCGTTGAGCAGATTGGCGATCTTCTCGGCAAAATTGGCCCGGGGGTGGCGCATGATGATCAGATCGAAGTAAAGCGAAAATGTGCGCACCGTGTCCTCTTCCGATTCGCCCTTGATCTCCGAGGAGGTCTTCGGGTCACGGACCTCGGCGCACTTAATCCCCAGCATCTGGCAGGCGCTGTAGAAGGAGAGAAACGTCCGCGTTGACGGCTGTACAAAGTAGAGCATGGCTCGCTTGTGATTGAGAATAGAGGCCAGGTACTCCATGCCCGCCTTCGTGCGGGAGATCTCCCTGATCTTGTCGGCGAGGTCACAGATCTCTTCTAAAAAATTATGGTTGAACTGCTGAACATCGATGCAATGAAGCGCTTCCTTTTTCAACCGCTCTCCTCCTCGGCAAAGTGATTTTCCCGCAAATAAAGCGGGCTACCCTCAGTTTTTGCATATTCTTCAGCTGGAACAGATCCCCTGCACCGCGGAATTTTTAATTTTACAGATAGCGCCGTGGCGCGGTGACAGATATTACCGCTACTATTTTCCCCCCATTATAGTATAATGTAAAGGGAACATACGTTCGATAGGGGGATAGCGGTGCAGGAGCGGCGGCAAAAGGTGATCATGCTGGCAGACGCAGAATCATTTTACGCCAGCGTGGAGAGCGTGGATAATCCCTCTCTGCGCGGCAAACCCGTGGCGGTCTGCGGCGATCCCGCCCTGCGGCACGGGATTGTCCTGGCGGCGAGCAAAGAGGCGAAAGCGTTCGGTGTAAAAACGGGTCAGCCAGCCTGGGAATGTCGCCGTCTCTGCCCCGAAGTGATCTTTGTCCGCCCCCACATGAGCCGCTACCTCGAGGTCTCCCTGGAGATGACCCGTATCTTCGAGCAGTTTACCGACCGCGTCGTCCCCTATTCCATCGATGAGCAGTTTCTCGACCTCAGCGGCTGCGAGGGCCTCTGGGGCGAGCCTGCCGAAGCGGCCCGTCGTATCCTCCGGCAGGTCCGGGAGGAGACCGGGATTCGCTGCCGCATCGGCCTTGGCGAAAGCCCGTTGCAGGCGAAGATGGCTTGCGACCGCTTTGCCAAAAAAAGAGCCGATGCTTTTTTCGAGCTCAACAGCGACAACTATGCCGCTCATGTCTGGCCGCTGCCCATCGGCGATCTTTTTGGTGTGGGATCGCGGATGAAAGCCCATTTTAACCGTATGGCTGTGCGCCGTATCGGCGATCTTGCTCGGCTCCCCCGGGAGATCCCCCGCCGGCGCTGGGGCGTCAACGGCCTACTGCTCTGGTTGAATGCCCGGGGGATCGATTACTCAACCCTCCAGCCCGGAGAGGCGGCGGAGCGCAAGGGGGTCGGTCACTGCGCCACCCTGCCGCGGGATTACGCCTCCCCGCAGGAGATCGAGACGGTTCTGCTCGAGCTCACGGAAGAGGTCTGTTTCCGGGTGCGGGCTTTGGGAAAAAGGGGCACGACAGTCCATGTTTACTGCCGCGGCGCCGATTTTGACCGCCCCACGGGCTTCTCCCGCCAGAAGAAACTGCCGGAGCCGGGCTCCGCCGCCTCCGAGATCTACCCNACCGCGCGGCAGCTTTTTCACCGCCACTGGGACGGCCGGCCGGTGCGGGCGCTGGGGATCACCCTGAGCGGGCTCACNGACCGCCGCTGCGAGCAGCTNTCCTTCTTCAANCGCCGCGAGNCGCTCGANTCGCTCAGCGCTGCCGCCGATGAAATTCGCGGGCGTTTCGGGCCCACCGCTCTTTTCCGGGCGGCCTCGCTTACCCCGGGGGGGCAGCTTTTCAACCGCGCCAAATTGATCGGGGGGCATGAACGATGAAAAAAAAGCTCTACCACCAGTTTGCCTGCAGCAGTCTCATGCTGCCTGAGCATCGCACTGCACTGGCTCGGCATCGCCGCAACAAAGCCGCTGAGGGCTTGCGTAGTTACTTCGCCGACGCCGATGAGCAGCAGCTGGAGCAGCTCCAGCGCTTTCTGGAGCGGTCGGGTGAGGCCGGGCTTACCGTGGAGGTAACCTTTACCGATGGCCCCGTCCGCCGCACCCTTACAGCGCTACTCCGTCGCCGGCAGCCCGATCCGGACCGGCTTCGCTTTCAACAGGGCGATCAGGAGATCGCCATACCCCTGGAGGGGATCGTCAATTTGCGGGTCGCTCCTGCCGGGTGGGAAGATCCTTAGGATGGCGCTACCATCGCCGGCGTATCAGAAAAGTACCTCTTTCTACGGCGCGGTGCAGGTAGCGTCGCAGAAGCTCTTTGAACAGCTTTCTGGTGAAGGGGATGAGGAGGAGAAACCCGCTCAGATCGGAGATCAGGCCCGGCACCATCAGCAGGAGTCCCCCCAGGAGCACGCAGAGACCGTCGAAGAGCTTCTCCCCCGGGATCACACCTCGTTCCAGATCCCGGCGGATCTCCGACAAAATATAGAACCCCTGCGAGCGGACCATCAGAGCACCGAGAAGGGCGGTGACGATGACGAGGGCAATGGTGGGGACGCTGCCGATCACTTTGCCGATCTCNATGAGGATCCAGAGCTCCAGCAGGGGAAACAGGATAATCAACAAAAAATACTTGATCATAAGTCCTCCCCTCCTGCCGGCGGATTTACCCTACCCTCTTTATCGTCCCCCAAAGGCCCCGGAGCAGTCTTCTTAAGATAGATATTGAAGGTGATACCGTCGCTGCGGGTTCGCTCGTCAGGGTTTATCCGGAGAAGCGATAATATATTGTCACCACCGGGGCTGTCGCGCAGTGCATTGAAAAAAGGCAGCCTGTCGAGATCCAGCGAAAGCCTTTGCCCTGACCAGGTAACCCCGTCGCGGCTGGCCAGGTTTTTTTCCAGTAAAGAGAGAACAAGGGGCTTGATCATGCGGGGCTGCAGGTCTAAAGAAAGCTCCACGAGAACCCGGTGGGCGGAGGGCTGAAAACGGAACTGCAGCAGCTCTGCTGATATTGAGCCTTTAAACCTCAGCAGAGTATATCTCCCGGCAACCCGGGCGGCGATGGTAGAGCCGGCGACCCTGAAAGTCAGCTCGCTTAAAAAGCGGTAATGCCCCAGAAGATAAGGTGCGGCGACCCTGTTCAAAAATTCGCCGGTGAGCAGAAACTTACCGACATAAAGAGCCATTTTGGATCCATATCTCCATTCTTTTTCGGCCGGTTCAGGCTTCGCCTCTTTTCAGCACTCCGTTGATCTGCGGCAGCGCTTTTTCCAGATGGGAGCGCGTGACATCCTTGTGAGTGGTAAAACGGATCCTGTCCCTGCCGATAGTGTTTACCAGGATGGCTCGCTTACGCAGGGCTTCGCTGAATTGGGCCGCGTCCATTGCGGTTAACCTTACGATGATGATATTTGTCTCTACCTGCACCGGATTCAGTTCAATCCCGGGCATCAATGCCAGACCCTCCGCCAGGAAACGGGCGTTGGCATGGTCCTCGGAAAGGCGCTCTACCATTGTCTGCAGGGCGATGATCCCCGGTGCGGCGATAATCCCCGCCTGGCGCATCCCTCCGCCGAGGATCTTGCGCCAGCGGCGCGCCCGGGCGATAAGATCGCTCGTCCCCGCTATCACCGAGCCCACCGGGGCGGCCAGGCCTTTCGAGAGGCAGATCTGCACGCTGTCGCAGGCTGCGGCGTACTGCCGAGCCGGGATCCCCGAAGCAACGGCGGCATTGAAGAGGCGGGCGCCGTCGAGATGCACCGGGATGGAGCGGGAGCGGGCCAGGCGGTAGATCGTGGCCATCGTCTGCAGGGGGATCACCGTCCCCCCGGCGCGGTTGTGAGTGTTTTCCAGGCAGATCAGGGCGGTGGGGGGAAAGTGAATATTATCTTCCCGGATCGCCTCGCTTACATCTGCCGGCGAGAGGGCCCCCCGTTCGCCCGCAAGGGGTCGGAACTGCACCCCCGCCAGCGCCGCAGCCGCTCCCGCCTCGTAGTTAAGGATATGAGCGCCTTCCTCGAGGATGACTTCGCTGGCGGGCGCGCAATGGCTCAGGATAGAGATCTGGTTGCCCTGGGTGCCGCTGGTGACCAACAGAGCCTCCTCCTTGCCCAGCATCTCTGCCGCCAGCTCCTGCAGCCGGTTGACTGTGGGGTCCTCCCCGTAAACATCGTCGCCCAGCTCCGCCGTCGCCATGGCGCGGCGCATCTCTGGGGTGGGTTGAGTTACCGTGTCGCTTCGTAAATCGATCATTATCTTAGCCACCGCCTCTATTTCTACTATTTACAGTCCGGCTATACCGGGAAGGTTCCCCGGATAGAATTAAAAATAGGGGCTGAGCAGGTCATCCAGCGTGGGGCTGCCCAGCTCCTGCAGATCGTAGCGCACCCGCAGAACGGGTTTTTGGATCTTCATGATCCGGCGCAGATCGATGGGTGTGGCAATGATCACCAAGTCGGCGGGCGAGCGGTTGATTGTCAGCTCAAGATCGGCGATCTGTTTCTTCCCGTAGCCCATGGCTGGCAAAAAGGAGCCGATATGGGGGTATTTCTCAAAGACGGCGCTGATCTTCTCTACGGCGAAGGGCCGCGGGTCCAGTAGCGCGGCGGCGCCGTATTTCTTCGCCGCGATCACCCCGGCTCCATAATTCATCCCGCCATGAGTCATCGTCGGGCCGTCTTCCACTACCAGAACGCGTTTTCCCCTGATCTGGTCGCTACTTTCGACGGAGATGGGCGAAGCCGCCTCGATGATCGTCGCCTCGCGGTTAACCTTTTCAATATTTTCCAGGACGGTATTAATATTATCCAGGGAGGCCGTGTCGACCTTGTTGATAATGATGGCGTCGGCGAGGCGCAGGTTTGTCTCCCCGGGATGATAGCTCAGCTCGTGGCCGGGCCGGTGGGGATCGACCATAGTGATATAAAGATCGGCCTGGTAGAAGGAGAAGTCATTGTTCCCGCCATCCCAGATGATGATATCGGCCTCTTTTTCCGCCTCGGCGAGGATGCGGCCGTAGTCTACCCCGGCGTAGACAATGGTTCCCCGATCGAGGTGCGGCTCATATTCCTCACGCTCTTCAATGGTGCAGTTGTAGCGATCGAGATCAGCATAATCGCCGTAGCGCTGGCAGGTCTGGGCGCCCAGATCGCCGTAGGGCATGGGATGGCGCACCACCACCACCCGTTTATTCTTTTCTTGCAGTATTTCGCAGATACGCCGCGTAGTTTGGCTTTTGCCCACGCCCGTGCGGACAGCGGTGACGGCGATAACCGGTTTTTTTGACGGAAGCGCCGTTGCAGCGGGTCCCTGCAGCTTGAAATCAGCGCCTGCCGCCATTACCGCGGAGGCTTTGGAAAGCACATATTCGTGAGTGACATCGCTGTAAGCAAAGATTACCTCGTCCGCGTCTTCCTTTTTAATGAGTGAAAGGAGCTCTTCTTCGGGATAGATGGGGATTCCCTCAGGATAAAGCTTTCCCGCCAGCTCTGGGGGGTAGACCCTTCCTTCGATATCGGGGATCTGCGTTGCAGTGAAGGCGACGACCCGGTAGCGAGGGTTGTCCCTGAAGCAGACGTTGAAATTATGAAAATCGCGCCCGGCGGCGCCCATGATGATTATATTTTTTACCTGGTCCATTGTCGGCACTCCTGTCTCAGTAATTTAGATAACCAGTGCGAGAATAGCTTTCTGCAGGTGCAGGCGGTTTTCAGCCTGATCAAAAACGATGGACCGGCGGCCGTCGATGACCTCATCGGTGATCTCTTCGCCCCGGTGGGCGGGCAGGCAGTGCATCACCAGGGCGTCCTCCCGCGCTCCCTTCAGAAGGGCACTGTTGAGCTGATATGGGGCAAATATTTTTAGCCTTTCGGCGTGCTCTTCCTCGCGGCCCATGCTCGTCCAGACATCGGTATAGATAATATCGGCTTTCTCCACCGCCCTAGCAGGCTCATGCTCAATAGCGATCGATGCGCCGGTGGCGGCGGCGTCTGCCGTGGCCTGCTTCGTTATCTCCTCGTCGGGGCAGTAGCCCGGCGGGCAGCAGATCGTGACATTCATCCCTACCCTGGCTCCGCCGTACATCAGCGAATGGGCCATATTATTGCCGTCACCGATATAGACGAGGTTCAGGCCGGCCAGTGAGCCCTTTTTCTCTGCGATGGTGAAGAGGTCGGTCAGCGCCTGGCAGGGATGGAACCGGTCGGTAAGGCCGTTGATTACCGGCACGTTGCTGTGAAGCCAGTTCGCTCACATCCTCATGAGCATGAGTGCGGATCATGAGCGCATCGAGATAACGGCTCAGTACACGGGCCGTGTCGGCAATGCTTTCACCGCGTTTTAGCTGTAGATCAGCAGGGTTTAAAAAGAGCGCATAGCCCCCCAGCTGCCACATGGCCACTTCGAAGGATATCCGCGTGCGGGTGGATGCTTTCTGAAAAATCATCCCCAGGGTTTTTCCCTTCAGCGGCTGAAAGAGCTCGCCGGTGAGGTTCTTCATTTTCAGGATCCGGGCCGTCTCCAGGATTTGCCGGACCTCTTCCCTGGTCAGTTCGTGAATTGAGAGTATATCTTTGCCTTTCATCTGTACAGCCATGCCTTACCTCCGGTGAATAAATTTTTGTTGCCAGTAAAAGTATCGCCCCATTTTTGACCATATTATATTCTGGAGAGGGCCGGTGATCCCTTCTTGCGGGGGCGGGTTCTCCGGCGATTCCGGCTCCAGGAAAGCTCTTAACAGATATGGGCCACCTCAATGCCGGCTTCGTCGAATAGCCTGGTCACAGCGGCTACATCTGAGGTGCCCAGCCGCAGAATCAGGTAGACCCGGTCATCGGAAAAACGCTGGACCACCGTGGAGACAATATTGATTCCGGCGGAGCCCACCAGCTCAGAGATATTTTTGAGCACGCCGATCTGATCCTCCACTTGCAGGGTTACCCGCATGCTGGGATGGTTAATCCCCAAGACATCGATAAAGGCCTTGAAGATATCGCTTTCTGTAATAATCCCCACCAGCCTGCCCTTATCCAGCACCGGCAGTGTGCTGATCTGCTTTTCTTGCATGATCAGCGCCGCCTTCTCGAGGATGGTGTCGGGGGTAACGGTAAAGATCTCTTTGGTCATGATATCCTTGATCTTGATCTTATGGAAAAGGTAGTTGATCTCCCACACCGAAAGGCTAGTGGCGGAGGAAGGGGAAGCTTTCATCAGGTCCTGCTCTGTAACCAGGCCGGCAATTTTCCCCTTGGATATTACCGGAAGACGCCGGATGGAATGCTCCTTCATCAACCTGAGGGCTTCTCCCAGAAGGTCATCGGGCGATGCGGTCACCGGGCTTGGAGTCATATAATCACGCACGAACATTGGTTATCCCTCCAGATTAAGATCTTGGTACAATTATATCTAATTTTCTGCTGCAATAGGACAAATCCTTTATCTTTGTGAAAATATCCCCCTGTTGGAGCGCACGTAGCGTTAAAATTACCTTGCTGCATATGATATAATTCATGTAAAAATATTGGAAGGAGAGGGAAAAATGCGTCGAAGATCCCGGATAGGGCTGGCCCTGCTGGCGGTTTTGGGTATAACCATCTTTTCCTTCACCGGCCTGGTAATCTATTTTAGCCAGATACGCATCAATGATATCCAGGAGCAGGCTGAACGTATGGCGGCGCTACGCCATCGTTATCAGACAAGCTATACCGCCCGGGAAGAACAGGANTTTGTTAATTTTGATCTTATNAAAAANGATCTGCGGCTAAACGAGATCCAGCTCCTGGCGACACATAACAGCTACAAAAAGCTCGGTTCGGCGATAGCGAAGGCGATTATCTGGCTGGGCAACCGCACCGAGGCCAATGCCCTGAAATATCACAACAACAATCTCACAGAGCAGCTTGATGATGGCGTGAGAAGCTTTGAGCTCGATCTGCGCTGCCGCAAGGGCGACTTCGAGGTGATCCACGCACCGCTGATGGATAACAGCAGCACCTGCCCTCGCTTCGAGCTGGCCCTGGAGGAGATTCTGCTGTGGTCATTGCATAATCCCGGCCATATCCCGCTCGTCTTCCTGTTGGAGCTAAAGGGGGACTGGATGTTCCTCGATCCCGCCCTCCACGATTTCACCAGCGAAGAGCTTTCCCGTCTCGACGGCATGATCAAGGATACTTTTGGGGAGAAACTCTTCTCGCCCGGCGATCTGGTTCTCCCCGGGGAGACCCTTAACGGGGCGGTGCGAGAAAGGGGATGGCCACTGTTAAAGGATCTCCGGGGAAAGGTGATCTTTATCCTGCACCCCGGCCGCTACACGGAAAGCTATCTCCATCTGCATCCCACTTTCATGGAGATGGCTGCCTTCCCGGCGTCGCAGGGTGACGACACCGACAACAGTTACGCCTCTTTTATCGTTCACAACGACCCCTGCGTGGAAACGATCAACCGCCTCATCTCAGAAAATTATATTGTCCGGACCAGGTTGGATTGCAACCTCATTGTCGATGAAAAGCGCTTCAGGAAAGGCCTGGCCAGCGGTGCCCAGATCCTGACCACCGACTACGGCCCCAATCACAATATTGAGGGTACAGACTACGTAGCCTACCCCGAAGAAGGTCGTACGGTCATCGCCAATCCGGTTATTGTTAAATAAGCGCCCCGGACGCGGTAAGAATAAGGGGAGAGCTTTTAGGTGATGAGAGCGCTTTTGAAGGAAATTCAATTTAAAATAGAGAAGCTACAGCTAAATCAGCCCGGTGTAGCAGTTTACCTGCCGGCACCGGGGTCATGGAAAGGTATTGATCGATGTTAAAGTTAAAGTACATGGTAGACGATCGCCCCCCTTTAGGCGAGCTGCTTCTTTTGGGGCTACAGTGGTTCGCCATTGCCGTCCCCGTAGCGATCATTGTCGGTAAAATTGTCGCCGGGCTGCATTTCAGCGATCCCGGAGATCAGCTCATCTATATCCAGAAGATATTCTTTATCACGGGGCTTTCCCTGCTGGCCCAGCTACTATACGGCCACCAGCTGCCCCTGATCACCGGCCCCGCCACCATCCTGCTTGTGGGTATCGTTGCCAGCCAATCCGCCGGCTTAAACGCCATCTACACCGCCGTGGCATTGGGAGGGCTGGCTCTATTTTTGCTTAACATCGCCGGCCTTTTCAATTACCTGAGAAGGCTTTTCACGGCGCCGGTGGTCGCCACCATCCTCATGCTCATCGCTTTTACTCTAAGCCCCATGATCCTCGAGCTGATCCTGGCATCCACGCCGCCGGAGCTGGCCCTGCCGAATTTTTGTTTCTCGTTAATCTTTGTGCTCCTGCTCTTCTGGATAAACCGGCACACCGCCGGATTCTGGAGCTCCACCCTGCTCCTGTGGGCGCTTATCGGCGGCACCGCTGCCTATCTTCTGCTCTTTCCCGGCGGTTTAGAGCTTGCCTGGACAGCCGAAACAGGGGTGGTTACCCTGTTTTTCCACCATATGAACCTGCGGCCGGCCTTTGACCCGGGCGTGATCATCGCATTTATGGTCTGCTTTGTAGCCCTCTCGATCAACGATCTGGGTTCGATCTACTCGGTGGCGGGGCTGCTGAAGCCCGATTCTCTCCCCCGGCGCCTTTCCCGCGGCCTCTCTCTCACCGGCATCCTCAACTTTGTTTCCGGCCTGCTCGGCGTTATCGGCCCCGTCAACTTTTCCCTGAGCCCCGGCGTCATCGCATCAACGAGGTGTGGCTCCCGCTACCCACTCATCCCGGCGGCGGCGATCCTTCTGGCGATCTCTTTTATTCCGCCGGCCCTGGCCTTCATGGGCGCCGTCCCCCCGGTCGTTGTCGGCAGCATCCTGCTCTATATCATGTGCTCGCAGATAGCGGCGGGGCTGGCGATGGCCCTGGATTCAAAAGAGGGGTTTATCTTTGAAAAAGGCCTGGTGATGGGCCTTCCCCTCATGCTGAGCATCATCGTCTCTTTTATGCCCGAAGGCATCACCGCGGCCTTTCCTGTTATCCTCAGGCCAATTTTTGGCAACGGCTTTGTTGTCGGGGTGCTGGCGGTGCTGATCATGGAGCACCTGGTCTTCCGAAAAAAAGCCGGCGGCGATTAAGGCCCCGGGCGGCGGGGCGATCAGGTGGGCGTGTTTAAAAATACAGTATACAGGAGGATGAAATGGCAAAAACGGTTCCAATTATCTCTGTCGTAGGTAAGTCCAATGTGGGGAAAACGACCCTGCTTGAAAAGCTTCTTCCGGAAATAAAGAAGAGGGGCTACCGGGTAGCCACGATTAAACACGATGTTCACGGTTTCAGCATTGATCAACCCGGCAAGGATACCTGGAAGCATGCCCAGGCCGGCGCCGATATCGTGATTATCTCCTCCCATCAGAAGATGGCCACCATTGAAAAGGTGGAGCGGGAAAGAACCCTCGATGAGATCGCTGCAAAGATCGATCATGTTGATCTTATCCTCACGGAAGGGTACAAGAGGCAGGATAAGCCGAAGATTGAGGTCCACCGAGCAGAGGTATCGGATACGCTCCTCTGCGAAAAAGAGGAACTGCTGGCACTGGCTACCGATACTCCTTTCAATATGGGGGTTCCCGAATTTGATCTGGATGACAGCGCCGGTATTGTCGACCTCATCGAAGATAGATATCTAAAGGAATAAACAATAACAAAAGGCCGGCCGGCGGTTCTGCGGTAGCAGGCAACCGCCCTGCGCTAGGCTGCTTTCATGCGCCGGCTCAGCGCTGGCAGTAGCAGCGCCAGGGCCAGCGAGAGGGCCAGGGCGACAGCCAGCTCCGGCCAGACTGCGCCAAGCGGCCGGCCCATGACCGATACCTGCCAGATAGGTTCGATGATCCAGTAGAGCGGAAATAATTTGGCAATCCACTGTGGCCAGTGGGGAAAGAGGTAGAAGATAACGGGCGCAAAAAGGAAGATGCCCGCTCCTTTGATCAGTGAAAAAAAGGCGACCGCCGTCTTCGAGATTACACCCATGAGCAGGCCGATCATGCAGTTGAGCACGGCTGCCACTGAAATTACGGCGAGAAGAGCGAGGGGCTGCGGACCAACAGCGCGGTTCAAAAGAAGCGTCGCTGCAGCCAGGGCTACCGAAAAGAAAAACCCGAGGATCCCCTTGGCCGCGAGCACTTCGCTAAGCCTGACGGGGGTCACCAGTAGCGCGGTGAGGGTACCCTTCTCTTTTTCTTCCACAAGGCCTGCCGCGGGAATCCAGACTCCCGCCATGACTAAGGCGTAGAATACCAGCAGGGGCACTAGGCGAAGGGAAAGCGGCAGCCCCGGTTCCCAACGTGATCGTTTTGACCTCCACGGGCGCGGCGGCGCCCTCGAGCTCGCGCACCTGATCGAGGGCGGTGATGGCGATGATGAGGCGGTTTGAGGCAAGGCTTTCCCCGCCGATATAGAGCTGTAGCAACGGTTTACTCCCCGCCCGGACGGCTTCGTCAAATCCCGCCGGCAGCACCAATCCGGCATCAAGATCGTTCTCTTCCACCTTTCTCTTCAGCTCCCCTGCATCGCCGATGAGAGTGAGAGCGATCCCCTCCATCTCCCGAACCGACGCTGTGATCGCCGACTCACCTTTATCGACGATGCCAAGGCGCGGCTTCGGGTTGAAAAGAGTGCCAAAAACTACCTGGAAGATAAACGTAAGGACCAGCGGCATGATCACTGCAAATAAAAATACAGTGCTGCGCGACCCCGTCAGCAGATCCTTTCGCAGTATGCTCCAGATCCGTTTCAGGCTCATAGCGACTTCACCTTTCGTTTCAGCACAGCAAGGCTGGCTCCGCAGAGTAGCACCGACCAAAGAGCCGTAGCGGCCAGCGCGGGAAGGGACTCGCTCCATCCGGCCAGATCTACGGTGACCCCCATGAGCAGGCCGACCAGGGGAAAGCTGGGGATCATCCGGATCCAGGACGAAGCGGTGCCGGGAAAGAGCATGGCAAAGGCGGGGATGAGCAGCGGTATAGTAAAAAGAAGTGCATAGATCAGCTGATCAAGAAAGCCCTTTCCGGCGGCACCGATGAGCATGGCCACGCCAGTAAATAAAAGGGAACCGAGGAGGATGATTGTGAAAAGGAGCAGCCAGTTGTGCGGGGTAAATGCCCCCACCAGAAGCAGGATGAGCAGCCCCTGGAGAAAGGCCATGACGGTGCCAAAAATAATTTTGGCGGCGAGAAAGTGCCCTATCTTCATCGGGGT
>JGI24708J26588_10001446_pt1 | contig 18810 bp, 14 predicted proteins | sample BioPla1DNA2_FD_26588 | JGI IMG/M metagenome (IMG submission 26588) | reverse complement strand
CGATTTATTGTAAAGGTCTAACGGCTTCTTCATCAGCCCTAGTAGCTTCTCAACTTATTGATAAAGGTTCTTCTCCTTTTCTTTTTATTTTAGAGGACTTGGAAGAAGCTGGATATTTCTATCAAGACCTTAATCAGATTTTAGGAGAGGGTAAGGTTTTGTTCTATCCATCTTCTTATCGTAGAGCAATTAAATATGGGCAGAAAGATGCAGCTAATGAAGTGCTTCGTACGGAAGTACTAAGTCAATTACAAAAGAAGAACGAGAAGCTTTTTATTGTAACTTATCCTGAGGCACTTGCAGAGAAAGTGGTGTCTAAAGAGGAGTTAAATAAAAAGATAATAAAGCTGGATGTAGGGCAACACATTGATCCTGTTACTTTACGAGAACAACTCTATGATTATGGTTTTGAGTTTACTGACTATGTATATGAACCAGGACAATTTGCTATTAGAGGTAGCATAATAGATATCTTTTCTTATTCATCAGAAATTCCTTTTCGTATTGATTTTTTTGGAGATGAAATTGATAGTATTCGTTCATTCGAAGTGGAAAGTCAATTATCAGTAGATCAAAAAAAGAGTATAGTAATAGTACCTAATCTTGAGTTGTCTCAATCTAAATCGGTTTCATTTTTTAATTCATTAGCTAAGGATACAATAATTTGTGCTAAAGATATTTTCTGGACGCAAGAGCGTATCGTTGCTATACACAATGAGGCTTTATTACCTCAAGCTGTTGTGGCACAAAAAGAAGAACAAGGAGAAAGTCTCTCGCTAGAAGGAACGCTTTTATCTATCGATGATTTTAATCGCGATTTGAAAGGATTTAAGAGAATGGAATTTGGAAACAAAGCTACGGGTGTTTCTGATGCAATTATAGAATTCTCCATTTCTCCTCAGCCTATTTTTCATAAGAACTTCGATTTAGTTACTGATGCCTTCACTAATCTTTTAGATAAAGGATATGCACTTTATATATGTAGTGATAGTTCAAAGCAGACCGAACGTTTACAAGATATTTTCAAAGATCGAGGAGATACTATTCCTTTTACAGCAGTGAGCAAGACTATTCATGCTGGGTTTAGTGACCATAACTTAAAAATTAGTCTATTTACTGATCACCAAATTTTTGATAGATACCATAAATACACTCTAAAGAGTGATAAAACACGTTCTGGTAAAATGGTGCAATCTATTAAAGAGTTACATCAGTTTACCCCTGGAGATTATGTGATTCATTCTGATCATGGGGTAGGACGTTTTGATGGATTAGTTAGGTTACCTATTGGCGATACAGTTCAGGAGGTAATAAAACTTGTTTACTTAAACGATGATGTGGTTTTTGTATCCATACACTCGTTACATAAAATATCTAAATACAGGGGCAAAGAAGGTGAGGAGCCTAGATTAAATAAACTTGGGACTGGTGCTTGGCAAAAATTAAAAGATAGAACGAAAAATAAGCTAAAGGATATAGCACGTGATTTAATAAAACTTTATGCTAAACGTCGTGAGGAAAAAGGATTTGCATTTAGTCCTGATACTTATTTACAGCGCGAATTAGAAGCTTCTTTTGTTTATGAGGATACCCCCGATCAAAGCAAAGCTACGGCAGATGTGAAAAGCGATATGGAGCAAAATATACCCATGGATCGTTTGATTTGTGGTGATGTAGGATTTGGTAAAACCGANGTGGCTATTCGTGCTGCATTTAAAGCAGTTACAGATAATAAGCAAGTGGCCGTTTTAGTGCCAACTACGGTATTGGCTTATCAACATTTTCAGACTTTCTCGGAGCGTTTAAATGGGTTCCCTTGTAATGTGGAATATCTTAGTAGAGCTCGTACGACCAAGGAGAAAAATGAGGTGATTAAAGGGCTGAAAAGTGGGAGTGTGGATATTATTATTGGAACACACCGAATACTAGGAAAGGATGTGAAATTTAAAGACTTAGGACTTCTTATTGTTGATGAGGAGCAAAAGTTTGGGGTATCAGTTAAGGAAAAGCTACGCTTATTGAAGGTCAATGTTGATACCTTGACACTTACAGCTACACCAATCCCTCGGACTTTACAGTTTTCTCTAATGGGAGCTCGTGATTTAAGCATTATTTCTACACCTCCCCCTAACAGATATCCTATTCAAACAGAAATCCATACTTTTAATAAAGATATTATTGTAGATGCTGTTAATTTTGAGATGAGCCGTAATGGGCAAATTTTTTTTGTGAATAATCGAATATCAGGCTTACCTGAAATAAAAAGTTTTATTGAAAAAAATATTCCTGATTGTAGAGTAGCTATAGGACATGGACAGATGGACCCTGTTAAAATGGAGAAGGTTATTTTAGATTTTGTTCATCATGAATATGATGTTTTATTAGCTACTACAATTATAGAAAGTGGTATAGATATTCCGAATGCGAATACTATTATTATAAATAATGCCCATAATTTTGGACTGAGTGATTTGCACCAAATGAGAGGACGTGTTGGGCGTAGTAATAAAAAGGCTTTCTGCTATTTATTAGCTCCCCCCTTAACTCTAGTGAGTTCTGAGTCAAAAAGAAGATTACAAGCTATAGAGAACTTTAGTGATTTAGGAAGTGGTTTTCATATTGCTATGCAAGATTTAGATATTCGTGGTGCAGGTAATATGCTAGGAGCTGAACAGAGTGGTTTTATTGCTGATTTAGGTTATGAAACTTATCAGAAGATATTAACACAAGCAGTACAAGAATTGAAAGAGGATGAGTTTTCTGATTTATATGAAGATAGCAATAAAGAACTTGTTAGCGATGAGCGTGAATATGTTGATGAGTGTCAAGTTGAGAGTGATTTAGAGTTGTTGTTACCCGATAATTATGTTACAGGTAGTAGTGAACGTATGTCTCTTTACAGTGAGTTAGACGAGTTGGTTCTTGATGATGAAGTTGAGGTTTTTGAGAGAAAACTGCAAGATCGTTTTGGTCCTATACCTGAAGAAACATCTGAATTACTTAAAATTGTCCCTTTACGTCGTATGGCTAAAAGACTCGGTATAGAACGCATATTTTTGAAGGGGGGGCAAATGATACTATTTTTTGTGAGTAACGATGAGAGTCCATTCTATCAGAGTGAAGCCTTTGGTAAAATAATATCTTTTGCTGTACAAAATCCTCGCCGATGTGACTTGAGAGAAAAAAGAGGTCGTCGTTCCTTAATGGTGAAAAATATTAATAAAATGCATGAAGCTGTGGTTGTTTTGCAAGAGATTGTTTCTATTCAAGTCTAAACCATTCAGTAGCGTTGTGGCAATAATAGCTTAATGAATTGATAGAAAGCGAAACAACTACTTCTTTCGTTTTCTACGTCCTTTTTTACCTAGGGTGTATTGTTTTTGGGGAGATTGTTCATAAATAGGATAAAGTTTATCGATTAAGTCTTGACGATTCAACTTCTTTAATTCTCGAATAATGCGATTTCTTTCTTGTGGTTTATACCAAAAGAAGAATTGACGTTGATTTAACTTTTCTTGTTTGGTTTTAGCACTAAATACTGGTTCTAGAGTATAAGGGTGATATCCTGTATACCAAGTTTCTGTAGCTATAGTCATTGGTGTAGGAGTAAAGTCCTGCACCTGCTTTAAGTGGAAGTTGAGCTGCTTTGTTTCAACAGCTAACTCTGCCATATCTTCTTCAGTACATCCAGGATGACTACTTATGAAATAGGGAATAAGTTGTTGATTGAGGTTGTGCTCTTTGTTTATTTTGTTAAATATAGCATTGAATTGCATAAACTGCTTAAAAGAAGGTTTCCGCATTATATTAAGAACCCTGTCACTCGTATGTTCTGGAGCAACTGTCAATCGGCCACTTACATGCTTAGATATTAATTGTTCCGTGTATTTTTTAGCGTTTTCATTCGTTGTTTTGTCTTTGCTTTTATGCAAGAGCATGTCATAACGTACTCCACTGCCAACAAATGTTCTTTTAACCTCGTCCATACCATCAACAGTTTGATATATATCTAGGAGAGGACCGTGGTTAGTGTCTAGGTTAGGGCATATTTGAGGGTGTAAACAAGAGGGTCGCTTGCATTTTTTGCAAATTTCTTGATCTTTCCCTTTCATTTGGTACATGTTTGCAGACGGACCACCTAAGTCGCTAATATTTCCTTTAAATTCAGGATGTTCAATTATCTTCTTTACTTCATTTAGAATATTCTCTCGTGAACGATTTATAATAAACTTTCCTTGATGCGCTGATATAGTGCAAAAAGCACATCCACCAAAACAGCCTCTGTGAAGATTAACAGAAAATTTAATCATTTCATAGGCTGGAATGTGTTTGTTTTTATATTTAGGATGAGGTAATCGGGTATAGGGTAAATCAAATGAATAGTCTAACTCCTCTGTACTCATGGGAGTATACGGTGGATTTACTACTATATATTGATCTTCTACAGATTGAATGATACGAGAAGCATAATACTTATTGCTTTCTTCCTCAATGTGTCTAAAGTTTGCTGCTTGTTTCTTTTTATCTTGTAAGCACTCTTTGTGTGAGAAAAGATTAATGTCTCCTTCAGCAGATTTTACATTTTTTGTTTGATAAACAGTTTGTGGTAGATAAGTTGGCGTCATATCTAATGTGCAGTATGCTTTACCTGAACTCTCTAACATTTCAATGAAATGATGAGCTAGATTGACTATTGGTTTTTCACCCATACCATAAATTAATAAATCAGCTTTACTATCAAAAAGAATACTTCGTTGTAGTTTATCTTGCCAGTAATCGTAGTGGGTTAAGCGACGCATACTAGCTTCTATTCCTCCTAGAATAATAGGAGTGTCAGGGTAGAGTTCTCTTAATATATGACTATAAACAATGGTAGGATATTCAGGGCGCATATCAATACGTCCATCGGCTGTATAAGCATCTTCGCTTCGCAATCTTTTGTTCGCAGTATATTTATTCACCATAGAGTCCATAGCACCTGCACTGACTCCAAAAAATAAGCGAGGACGACCAAGTTTTTTAAAATCTCGTAAGTCATCCCTCCAGTTAGGTTGTGGGACAATACCTACTTTAAGCCCTTCAGCCTCTAAGATTCTACCAATTACAGCTCCACCAAAAGAGGGATGGTCTACATAATCATCCCCATTAAATAGAATTACGTCTAATTCATCCCATCCTCTAAGTTTTACCTCTTTCTTTGTGGTAGGAAGCCAATCTGTTAGATCATATTTTCTCATACCGCAAAGATAGTGATAATTTTAGTTCTAAGGTTTAGTGTTCTTAGTTATCTAAAACTCTTTTAGCCTTGATTTTTTTTCTGAACTTGTAGGCGCAATTCATTACCCGTATAAATCTCTCTAAAGCCAATACTTCTACTTGATAGGTAATCTTTTAGGTGTCCAAAATCTGTATTTGATTCAAAAACAATCTCTAAATATTTTCCCTTAGGAGTAGTAAAATAAGCCTCAAGAGCTATTATTAATGGGTGAATTACTTTTTCTTGTCGTGTATCAACTATTATCATTTTCCACTTCCTCCTCTTGTTTTTCTTTATATAGCTTTATGAGTTCTTGAAGTCCATAAGCTTTCATTTTTTTATGATAAATAACGTCAATACATAAGTCTAATAACTTTTTGCTATCTTCTTTTTGATGTGCAATCAATGAACGGACATTTAGTTTTAATTTATCCAGAACTTCTTCAGTTATTATGCCGTTACTATCTACTAGATGAGTGAAGAGGGAATACTCTTTAATTGTATTTAAGTGTTCCTCACTAACTTTGATTGAACGAGTACCACTAGAGTTTGCTTGTATTGTATACATGTGTTTCTTTATTAAGGTTAGCTAAACAAAGATAACAGAATATTATTTAAAAGTAAAGAAGCGATAATTTATTTTATCGCTTCTTGTAATTCTATTTAGATTCTTTTATTTCGCATAACTTACAGAACGTGTTTCACGTATTACCGTAATTTTTACTTGTCCTGGATAGGTCATATCATCTTGAATTTTTTGAGCTATTTCATTAGATAATCTCTCAGTCTCTTTGTCGTCAATGCTATCAGCTCCAACAATAACACGAAGTTCGCGTCCCGCTTGAATAGCATATGTTTTAACAACACCAGGATAAGATAAAGCCAATTGCTCTAAATCGTTTAAGCGTTTAATGTAAGCTTCAACAATTTCACGACGAGCACCTGGACGAGCACCTGATATAGCATCACATACTTGAACAATAGGAGCAAGTAAGCTAGTCATTTCTATTTCATCGTGGTGTGAACCAATCGCATTACATACATCAGCTTTTTCCTTGTATTTTTCTGCAATTTTCATGCCTAATAGTGCGTGTGGTAATTCTGGTTCCTCGTCAGGCACCTTACCAATATCGTGTAACAGACCCGCACGTTTAGCTTTCTTAGGATTTAGACCTAACTCAGAAGCCATTACAGCACATAAGTTAGCAGTCTCACGTGAGTGTTGAAGTAGGTTTTGTCCATAGGAGGAACGATACTTCATTTTACCAACAATACGAATTAGTTCAGGATGCAATCCATGAATACCCAAATCTATAGTTGTACGCTTACCTGTTTCAATAATTTCTTCGTCAATTTGTTTCTTAACCTTGGCTACAACTTCTTCAATGCGTGCAGGATGTATTCTACCATCTAATACTAATTGGTGAAGAGCTAATCTTGCAATTTCACGACGAACAGGATCGAAAGCAGAAAGAACAATAGCTTCGGGTGTGTCATCAACAATAATTTCTACACCTGTAGCCGCTTCTAATGCACGTATGTTTCTTCCTTCACGTCCAATAATACGTCCCTTAATTTCATCCGATTCAATATGAAATACAGTTACAGAATTTTCAATAGCCGTTTCAGTAGCCACTCGTTGAATAGATTGTACAACAATTCGTTTGGCTTCTCGGTTAGCAGTCATTTTAGCATCATCAACAATATCGTTAATAAAAGACTGAGCTTGAGTTTTAGCTTCTTCTTTTAAAGACTCTACTAAGTGGTCTCTGGCTTCAATTGCTGATAAACCAGAAATCTCTTCTAGTTTTTCTCTTTGTTGAATTTGTATAGCAACAAGTTCTTCTTGTTTTTCTTCGATGATGCTTAGTTGCTTTTCAAGATTTTCTTTGATTGCATCTACTTCAGTGTTTTTCCTCTTAGCTTCCTCATGTCTTCTGTTGATTGCAATTTCACGTTGTTTCAACTTGTGCTCAGCTTGTTGAATTTTCTTATTTCGTATGGCAACCTCTTTTTCAAGTTCTGACTTTTTGTTTAAGAACTTTTCTTTTACTTCTAGAAGCTTTTTTTGTTTAATAACTTCGGCCTCAGTTTCTGCCTCAGTAAGTATTGCATTATATTTAGATTTAGCCACATATCTAAATACAATGTAGGCTAATGCTCCACCAATAATGAAGCACAATAAGCCTGTTACTATCATTCCAATCATATGTTTTATACTTTTATAAAGTTATATACAAAAACGCACCGTTAGAGAGTATATCTTTTTAAGTAAGGATATACCTTCAACAGTGCGTGAATTTTTATCTCAAATAAATTAAAAGAAGATTTACTACTTCTATTATCAGAGGTTATCCTCTAATAGTGTATTTAATTCTTCTATTTTGTTTATATAAGGTCCAGTGTCATTTTTAGTTTCAGCCTCTAATAATTCAAGAGAAAACTGGTAAGCAACCATTGGCATTATATTATCCATAGTTAACTCCGTATAATGACTCCTATATGCATTTAATCTTATATTCACCCTATGAGCAGCTTTACGTACTTTTTCCTCATCCTCTCTATTTATAGTCAGAGGGTAGTGTTTTTGACCAATCTCTAGGTTTATTTTTATTTTATCGCTCATACATCAATATCTATTTTAGTATCAAAATCCACTTATTCATTTAGTAGATTGATGCATTTGTCGACTTCACGCACTAACCATGATAATCTATTTTTTGTTTCATCTACTTCTGTATCGTAAATGCTGATTACCTTGGCTGTTTTTAAGTGATTGTAGCTTTGTTCAACTTCTTTTAGTTTCTTAGCCAGTTCTTCGTAATCTTTTGTTTTTTGTTCTAAAAGATCTTGCGAAGTTATCAAATCCTCTTTCAACTTTTTATGTTGTTGAACAAGGAGACGTAGTCGTGCTTCGAAAATACTTAGTAACTCTTTTTCTTTTTCTGTCATTGGCTACACCACAATAATACACAAAAATACGATTTAGTTGCAGATAACAAAAACTTTTTACGTGATTTTAATAATATGAGCTTACAATTAATTAAGATGAAACTTGTTGCTTAATTTCATCTTCTATTTTGTTAGATGACTCTTTCATTTTTCTATTTGTTGTGGAATATCATTACAGTTAAAAGCTCTAATATTTTGAACTCTATAGAGATATATCCCAAAAAAAATAACTATGTTTGTTGGTAGAGCTCTATAAAATATAGATTTATTAGAGAAGAAAAAATAAATAAAAAACAATATGAAAATAGGATTATTTATCCCTTGCTACGTAAACGCTATTTTTCCTCAAGTTGGGGTAGCCTCTTACCAATTGCTCAAAAAGCTTGGATTAGATGTTGATTACCCAATAGATCAAACTTGTTGTGGTCAACCCATGGCAAATGCAGGATTTGAAGATGAGGCTAAAAAATTAGCTATGCGTTTTGAAAGTCAGTTTGAAAAGTACGACTATATCGTTGGACCATCAGCTAGCTGTGTGTCGTTTGTTAAAGAAAACTATCCCAGAGTGCTTAAAAAAGAGAAGCATTTATGCGAAAGTATAGGTAAAATATATGATATCTGTGAGTTTATTCATGATGTTGTAAAACCCAATAGTTTAAATGCTAGTTTTCCTCATAAAGTGAGTATTCATAATAGTTGTCATGGAGTTAGAGAGCTTTTCTTATCTACACCCAGTGAAATGAATATTCCTTATAATAATAAATTAAGAAATCTTCTGAATTTAGTAAACGATATAGAGATTTTTGAGCCTAAACATATAGATGAGTGTTGTGGTTTTGGAGGAATGTTTGCGGTGGAAGAACAGGCGGTATCTACAGCTATGGGGAGAGATAAAGTAAAAGATCATATGAGTACAGGAGCCGAGTATATTACGGGTGCTGATGGCTCATGTATGATGCATATGAAAGGGGTTATTGATAGAGAAAAGTGGCCTATTAAAACGATTCATGTTGTTGAAATATTAAATTCAGAAGGATGAGTACAGCACATTCAAAAGCAGCCGAGAAATTTTTGAAGAATAGTCAGCAGGCAGAGTGGCATAATGAAACACTCTGGATGGTTCGAGCTAAACGTGATAAGTTAAGTAAGCAAGTACCTGAATGGGAAGAACTGAGAAATAATGCAGAAGCTCTAAAGTTATATTCTAGTAGTCATTGGGTAGAGTTATTAACTGAGTTTGAGAAAAATGCTATTGCCAATGGTGCTGTTGTTCATTGGGCTAAAGATGCACAAGAATATAGAGAGATAGTTTATCAGTTATTGAGTGAACGCAACGTAAAGAATTTTGTTAAAAGTAAATCGATGCTCTCTGAAGAGTGTGAGTTGGATGATTATTTAATCGAAAGAGGTATCGATACGGTGGAAACTGATTTAGGTGAGTGTATTTTACAATTGATGAAGTTACCTCCAAGTCATATTGTTTTACCAGCTATTCATATTAAACGAGAGCAAGTAGGGGAGTTATTTGAGGAGAAGTTAAATACTGAAAAAGGAAACTTCGATCCTACGTATTTAACTCATCAAGCTCGGAAATATTTGCGTCAGATCTTTTTAAATGCTGATGCTTCTATGACTGGTGGAAATTTTGCGGTTGCATCTACAGGGGAAGTGGTTGTATGTACTAATGAAGGAAATGCTGATATGGGTACTGCGGCTACAGATTTTCATATTGCTGCTTTTGGACTTGATAAAATTGTTCCTGATAGAGAATCCCTAGGTGTTTTTACTCGTCTCTTGGCTCGTTCTGCTACAGGTCAGCCTATAACGAGTTATACGGCACATTATAGTAAACCTAAAAAAAATGGGGAGTTTCATATCATTATTGTAGATAATGGGCGTTCTGAAATTTTAGGGAATGAAGAGCATCGTAAAGTTCTAAATTGTATTCGTTGTGGTGCTTGTATGAATACGTGTCCTGTGTATCGTAGAAGTGGAGGGTATTCGTATTCTTATTTTATTCCAGGTCCTATTGGTATCAATTTAGGTATGGCACATGCTCCTAATAAACATGCAGGTAATTTATCGGCTTGTTCTTTATGTCTGTCGTGTTCTATGGTTTGTCCTGCTAAGGTAGATTTGGGAGAACAAATTTATAAGTGGAGACAAAAATTAGATGAGTTAGGAGAAAGTAATACGACTAAGAAAATACTATCTAAAGGTATGAAATTAGTTATGGACAATCCTGCTTTATTTAATGCGGCTTTATGGGCAGCTCCTATGGTGAATAAAATGCCTCGTTTTATGGTATATAATAAATTAAATGCATGGGGAGAAGGCCGTGATTTGCCTCAATTTGCCTCAGAGTCATTTAATTCTATGTGGAAGAGAAATAAGGTGCAATTGAATGATAATAAAAAAGACAATGAGTAGTAAAGAATATATTTTAAATAAAATACGAGAAAATACCAAAGAGGTATTTGATAAACCTAATTTAGAAGCTATTCCTGTTACTGTTTATAAAGATCCTGTAGAGAAATTTAAACAAATATTATCGGATGTTGGTGGGGAGTTATATGAACAGCCTGAGGGAGAGAATTTGAATCTAGAAGCAGTTATTAAGAAGTTTTTTCCTGAAGCAAAGACCATAGCTTCTACTTTAGATGAAATAAGTTTTGCTAACTTAAATCCTAATGAGGTAGAAGAACCAAAAGATTTAGATGGCATTGATGTTGCCATTCTTAAAACTGAGTTGGGTGTGGCTGAAAATGCTGCTGTTTGGTTTGCTCAAGATGTTAAGCATCGCATTTTATACTTTATTCCTGAGGCATTAGTGATCTTATTAAAGAAAAGTGATATTGTGCATAGTATGCATCATGCTTATGCTCAATTGGAAAAAGAGGAGAGACCTTGTTATGGAGTGTTTGTTTCTGGTCCTTCTAAAACAGCTGATATAGAACAGGCTTTGGTTATGGGTGCTCATGGTGCACGTAGAGTACTTGTAGTACTTCAATAAGCCTCTAAATAAAAGAGACAGAGGAAATATTAATCCGTAATGGAAACTCGTATTCAGTATATTTAGTGTATTTCAACTAGGATATATTATTTGCTGGTTTCCATTGCGGATGTTTTATTGTTTTTTATTTCACAGATTTCAATCGATCTATTCAGTGTGAAAAATGTTACTCTTTTATATTTATAACTTCTAGTAGTTTGTCAATTTTAGCTAAAAGCATTTCAGAGTCCTTTAGATCTTCAGTGAGATGGAGTGGTATACTTTCATATCCAAATTTAGCACCTAAAATTCCACCAGCGACTGCACAGTTAGTATCTGCGTCTCCTCCCTCTAAAATAATACTTTGAATGCCCTCAAAATAGTTCGGTGCAAAATTATAGAACCAAAGACCTACAGCCATTGTTTTTAATGTGTATCCCATAGTTGCACCATCATCAAGTTGCAAAGTAGATAAGTTGGGTTGGCAGCCAAGTTCTATATATTTCTCTATATCGCTGTGATATTCAGCACCTAATTTTATTATATCACTTTTAGTGAAAGGTTGATTTAATAATATGTTGTGAATTAGATAAGCTATTATAACACATGAACCCACACAGCGTGGATCATAATGAGTCAGCTTACATAAGTTTTCAGTGTTTTGTTTTATTTCATTCCAATTAGTGTAATTCCATAGAGCAGAAATAGTTGTACGCATAATACCACCGTTTCCTGCACTTCTTCTTCCCATACTTTTTTCGCTATTTCTATTGGACTATTTAAATAATTAGAATGCATCAAAACAGTGCGAGTCAAATTGCCAATATCAAAGGGCTGGGAGTTTTTCCACACAATGAAATTGTTGGCTATGTCGTGTAAGTCTATAGTTTTTTTAGCGATGAGGCTATCTAAAATAGCAATCATCATGTCCGTATCATCAGTCCACTTACCTATTTGTTCTTGAGTTCTAAAAGAATCGATAATAATTTCATTATAGGAGCTTATGCCTTCTGGGTAGAGTTTAATAGCATCCTCCTTACTTAAAAATTCCGTTGAGAAACCTAGTGCGTCGCCTATGGCAACTCCCATTAGTGATCCTTTTATTCTATCGTTAATTGATAAGTTCATAGTCTTATATGTTTTTTGATATAAAGTTAATTGTCGAGGCCTACGTCATTTTCTTTTTCGCTATCCAAGCTCTGTAAATTATTATTGATGGTATCAGTAGGCTCTATTTCCGTTTCTAGAGTTGAAGTATACCTTTCCCTCTCGTAATCAGAATACCCACTATAGGCTATTTTACCATAGTGCTGATAATCCGAAAAATAAAAGACCACTGTTTTATTATTGTAAGTATAAGGATAAAAGAGCTCATAGTTACCTCGATGCTTACTAAATCGTAGTTCTGTGGACTGATTTTCAAATACTTTATTAAGATATTCGCGCTCTACATTAGTAGTGGGTTTTATATAATCAGACTTACGAAGGGGAAGAGAGTCAGTTTCGTTGAAGTAGAGGTGTGATTGATATTCTAAGTAAACCTTGTGGTTTTCTATAGTGTCAAGAACTAAAACTGATACCGACGGAAAAAAACGATCAATTTTAGAGAAAAAAGTCAATTCGTTTCTAGTGTTCAATAGCCATTCTTTGGTGAATGAGTAATTAGTTATTCTATTCGCTGTTTCTTTATTATTAATAAGAATAGTATTCGCTGCCTTTATCAGTGATTGTTCTTTTATTTTAGCTGTATACCAATCTCCACCCAGCAGAAATATAAAGATTAAAGGAAAGCTTAAAAGGAATAGAAGAAAAGGTTTACGTATACTTTTCTCTTTAAGTGTATTGTCTGTATTGTGCTTATCCGCAATACGTGTTAGGTTAAGCATGATATTAATCATTAAAGCTCCAAACATTACGGATAGAATACCCAAAATACTCATAAAGAAGGCCTCTGTAATATATTCTCTAAAAACTTTTAGATCGAATACTTGAATACTAATAAATATAAATATCCAGTAAATAAGCAGTATGATAGAAACTACTCCTATGGTGTTACTTAATTTAATGAGTCGTTTAGAGTTCATGTTGTATTAGATTAATGTTTCGTATTGGTTACATTAGAATAGCAATTTAGTTAATTCTTCATTTATAGCCAATGGATTTTTATAAAAAAAGAGAACCTCTTATCACTTTTGTGAAAGAGGTTCTCTNANTTNTTNAAATGTATAAATTTATTTAGGTTCGTCTGCTAGTGTATTGTTTCCAGCAATAGCATTAGTTGGAACAGGAAATCTATTTCTTGACGCATCACTTGGTTCATGATCCCACCATTTTTCTGTAGTGAACATATCCCAACGAATTAAATCAGTTCGTCTCCGACCTTCTCCTAAAAACTCGATACCCCATTCATCAATAAGTCTGTATTTGTCTAAATTGGATTCTGTTACAGGATTTGGATCGTCTTTGTTTTCAAAAGCACGACTTCTAACTTTATTTATTAGTTCTGCTGCTGTTTTTTTATCTCCTTTTCTAAATTTACATTCAGCAAGCATAAAATAAACTTCTTCAAGTCTAAGTACTGGATGATCAGCTCCCCAACGCAAATCATTATTTGCTTTATTGGGTATTGGAGCTTTTACTAGTCTAATTCCTGTGTTTTCTTCACCGTCACTTAGAGTAGAGCGGAGAGTTTCAGGATCTTTTCCTGCTTCTAGTGTTTTCATTTTAGCGACATAGTCTACCATGATTAAAGGTTCATCCTTATATTCTTGAGTTCCAACAATTACTTTACCTGTAGGAGTTTTTTGTTCGCCTACCATAAATAGCCCTTCATAGTTGGTTCCTCCTTTATAAACATAAGGCTTTTTTCTTAAATCTTTATCATCGAATTTTTCGTAAGGACAGCCGAGTTTAAAATCTTCTAGATAAGTCTTTTTTCCACCTGGATATCTTGAGGGTTGTAAATGTAAACCATTATTAGCTCCTCCATCTATATCAAAATATTGATATGCATTGTAATGATAGAAGTCAGCGTAAAACCAGTTGTATTCTAATCGTTTAAATGCAGAAGGAAAGGACCAAATAACACTGGTTGATTTATCATTGTTAAATCCATGTGGAGCATTCCATGTTTCATCTAACTCGTAATATCCATATTTGCCATCAATTATATCTTGACATATCTTTTCACATTCATCAAACCGATTTTCTTTTATGTAGGATTCGGCATTAAAATATAGTCTGGCTAACATAGTTGCCGCAGCTGCTTTTCTTATTCTTCCTTCTTCAGCTTGACCTTTTTCTTTTGCATGTAGATTATCTAAGGCTTCAAGAAGTAAAGACTCTGTGTGTTTGAATACTTCAGTGTCTTTTCTTCTGCCTACAACAGGTTCAGTAGGGTTTTCAAATATAATAAAGTGTCCAAAAAAATCAAGTCCTCGTAAATAAAAATATGCCATTAGTGAGTTAAGCTGGTTTATATGGTCTTTTTTATCTTCCTCTGTCATAGCAAATGCAGAATAATCAACATTTTCTAAACTTATTTTGGTATCAATAGCTAAAGCAATCCCCATTGTAGCACCTCGCCATGAGTCCCAAATCCATCCATCATCTGGCGTCCATTCATGGTGAAGATATCTATGATTCTCACCTCCATTCCACCAGTGTTGACCCTTTTGAGTAGTAACCATTTGATCAGCAGTTACTTCTTGTAGCTTCCATCTAGATTCTCCTTCATACCATCTAGCATGTGTAAAAGGTCTATATAAAGCTGCTAAAACATCATGTTCATCTTTAAAGAAGGTGTCTTCTGTTACTCTATTATACCATATTTCATCTAGGTTAGTGCACGAAGGTAAGAGTAAACAAACACTCAATAATAAAGTAATAATATATTTGTTTTTATTTCTCATGGTTTTTTATTTAAAAGTTAATTTGTAATCCTAAAGTGAAAGATCTTGACTGAGGGTATACATCTCTTTCTTCAAAACCTGGATCAAGACCATTGATGTTAACTTCTGGATTCATACCTGAATAACTAGTTATGCAAAATAGATCTCTAGCTGTAAAACTAGCTCTAATGTTTTTTACATATTTATCTATTGCAGGAACTGTAAAGGTATACCCAACAGTTAGGGCATCTAATTTTAAGAAAGTTCCTTTTTCAACCCAATAATCACAAAGTTCTTTTTCACCTACAATATGTTTGTTTTTCTTATATGCATCTTTTAATACATTAGTGTTTTCTACATTTGATAAGCCATAATACATATTAATTTTATTAAACACATCGTGTCCTATCCAACTACGAAAGAAGATACTAGCATCAAAATTCTTATATCTAATGTTATTTTGCCAGCTTAAAATCACTTTTGGGATGGCATTACCTATAAACCTTTTATCATCTTGACTTTTATCTTTAGCTGGGATTACTTCATTATCTTTATTATAAAGAAGCCAATTTCCATCATCATCAATTCCCGCATATTTCCAAATGTAAAATCTTCCAATATTTTCACCTGCTATTAGACGAACAGCCGTACCTGGTGAACCAGGAGCTTCAAATTCTTTTCTATCCCAGTAAGTTTGGCTTCCCCATAGGGATTTAAGTTTTGTTTTATTATGTGAGCCAACTATAGTTGTAGTATAGTTCCAATCCTTAGTATCCACAACTACACCTGATAATTCAAACTCGAATCCTGTATTTTCAAGATTACCAGAGTTCATTGTCATTTTGTCGTGAACTGCTGGTGGTTGTGGTACAGAAATATCATAAATCATATTGTCTACTTTTCGTTTGTAAACATCTACTTTTCCAGATAATCTATGGTTGAGCGTAGAGAAGTCAACTCCAACATTCCATTCTTTTTTCTTTTCCCATTTTAAGTCTTTATTCACATTGTGCGCAAGTCCATATGTTTTAAACCAACTTCCATTCGCTAACCACCATGTGTCGGCACTATACATTCTAGTTCCAACACCTGTTCCAAAGTCCGCATTTCCTGTAACACCATATCCTACTCGAATAGTTAAGTCGTTTAACCAAGATAAGGGTTTCATAAACTCCTCACTCGAGATTCTCCATCCTGCAGAGATAGAAGGGAAGAATCCCCATCTGTTATCAGGTGATAGTTTAGATATTCCTTCATATCTTCCACTTAAAGTAGCCATGTATTTATCTTTATAACTATAGTTAATACGTCCAAGAAACGCTATTAAACGTTCTTTGGGATTTTTGTATGATCCTAGGTTAGCGCGACCCTCAGTTAGGTATGACCCCGAGTTCATGTCCCACCATTGAACGCCATCTACAGGGAAGTCTTGATTTTCAGCATAAAAGCCATCATAGTTAAACTCTTGGAAAGAATAACCACCAACTGCTTTTAGATTGTGATCTCCAAATGATTTGTTAAAATCGAATAACCAGTCTAAACTTACATCATTCCACTTTTTGTTTTCCATCTTAGCAAAACCTCTGACGTTAGCGTCTTGACTTGCTTTATGTTGTGCCGAACGCCAATAAATGTATCTTTCATCATTGTTTTTTGTTGCTATTGTTAGTGAAGTATTTAAATAGGGTGTGATTTTTAATTGGGTAGTTAAACTAGCCATTAAATTTCTATAGTCTGATCTATCAGTCATTAATTTTGAATCGGCAACAGGATTCCATTCTTCCCATCCACCTGTTATAACATTATAACCTGATGTTGAGTTAGAATCATATACTGGAATTGTTGGATTTAGTTTTAAGGCCATCATAAACATACTATTGGGAGATCTATTAGCCCTAATATCAGCATAGGAAACATTACCAACAAAATTCAATCTGTTTTCAAATAGAGAATAGGTAAAATTAAATCTACCTCCAACTTCTCTTCTATCGGAGTCAATAGCTAACGCATTAGCTTTTTTGTAATAGATAGAAGTATATGTTTTTAATGTTTCTGTTCCTCCTGTTAATGAAATAACATGTCTATGAGAAAAAGGTGCAGAACGTGTAACTTCATCAAACCAATCAATTCTTTCTCCGTAATCTGTAACACCTTCTCTGTTTTTTAAGTATTCTTCAGCTGATAAAACATCGGCTTTTTTACGAACTGTTTCTACTGTTAATTCTGTGGAGTAGGTGGCAGAAACTTTTCCTGCTTTTGCTTTTTTAGTAGTTACTAATATTACACCTCCTGATCCTCTTGTTCCATAAATAGCGGCAGCAGAAGCATCTTTTAGTACATCAATAGATTCTATATCTTCTTTTTGAATTTCATTTAAATTACCACCAGGAATACCATCTACTATAATTAATGGACCTTGTCCTGCTAGAATTGAGTTGGCTCCACGTAGTTGGATAGAAACTCCTGAGTTTGGATCGGAACCATTATTACTTACGATACTTAAATTTGATACTTTTCCTCGTATAGCTTCAAGAGGAGATGATGAAGGACCTGTAAGAATGTCATCAGCCTTAATTGATTTGATAGATGATGTAACTTCTCTTCTATCAAGAGTTCCATATCCTACAACAACGACTTCATCTAGTAATTCCATATCGTCCTCAAGGACAATGTTTAGAAAGTCGTTAGATTTTACTGTGATTTCTCGGGATTTATAGCCGACATAAGAAAATACTAAAATAGCATCTTTACGTGCTTTAAGTGTAAAGTCACCATCTAATCCTGTAATCGTTCCATCTCCTGTTCCTTTAATAGATATAGTAACTCCAGTTAAAGGTTCTTTTTCTTTATTTGTAACCAATCCTTTTATTTCTAAAACAGGTGATTGTTGAGGGGATTCTATTTCTCCTTTTGCATTTATAGGCAAAGGTATTAAGAATAATAGAAGTAGTAAAAAACTAAAATTACACAACGAGTGTTTATTGGTGTAATTTAAAAAAAAGTTGTCTTTTTTCATAATGTTTAGATCTTTTTAGATAAAATTCATTCAAATATATATTAAATATTAAAGAAACACAAAATAAACACAAAATAATAAAGGTTGTTTTTCTTATCCCATCATAATCATGTGCCCTAGTCATGTAGTGCATAAGTCCTAGTCATGTTAGGTGGATGGCCTAGTCAGATGAGGTGGGGATTATGCAGGGTAGAAAATGGAAAATAGATAGGGTAGTTATGGCTTTTAGGTGATTCTTTAATATGAGAAATCTTGGAATTAAGAATATAAAATTCAAACTGTTCTTTTATTTAATGATAAATCAGTAATTTTATGGACTGGAATTTGTAAAATTATTATAAACTATGAGATATCAAGATTTTCAAAAACATCTACAATCTGAGTTGGAAGAAATTAAAAATGCTGGATTGTTTAAGGAAGAGAGAATTATCACAACGCCACAACGTGCTGCTATAAAAGTAAAAACAGGAGAGGAAGTGTTGAATTTTTGTTCAAACAATTATTTAGGATTATCTGATAATCCTAAGTTAATTGAGGCCGCTAAGAATGCACTCGATACTCATGGTTTTGGGATGTCATCGGTTCGCTTTATTTGTGGAACACAAGATTTACATAAAAAACTAGAACAGACGATATCTAAGTTTTTTGGAACAGAAGATACTATTCTATATGCCTCTTGTTTTGATGCGAATGGTGGATTATT
>JGI24708J26588_10001445_pt1 | contig 18810 bp, 19 predicted proteins | sample BioPla1DNA2_FD_26588 | JGI IMG/M metagenome (IMG submission 26588) | reverse complement strand
GCGGTAGGGTTTCTCTCAACCCATCGGCTCGGTAGACATGCCGGGCACACAAAAAGGGCCGCTGGCCAGGCGCCGGCGGCCCTTCTTCGCGTTTTACAGGCGGACTAAGCCTGCCAAGAAGCGCCTTCTAAGCTCAGGGTCGAACTTTTCTATGGCGTAGCGCAGCATAGTGCGGGGCATCTTCTGGTAATGCTTCTTGAGAAACGCATACTCCGTCTCAAAATCCCGCTTGCCGATCTCCCTGAGCATCCAGCCCACCGCCTTGTGAATCAAATCGTGCTCATGGCCCAAAAAGAACTCCGCAAGCTTGAGCGTCTCTGCGAAGTCCCCCTGCCTGATGAAGTAGAAGGTGGCCATCACCGCGATGCGCTCCCGCCAGAGGTGCCCCGAATGGGCCAGCTCCCACAAGACACCTCTGTCCTTGTTGTAGATGTAAGCTCCTAGCATTTTGTCCGCGGAAGCATCCACCAGATCCCAGTTGTTCACATAGTCCGCATTGGCCAGATAGAGCTCCACTATCTTCCGGCGCTCCCCTTCCTCCCTGGCCTTCTCAAACTTCAGCACCAGCATGGCCAGGGCCGTGAAGCGGCATTCATGCACGGGATCCTGAAGCAAGGCCTCCAGCTCCTGCAGGGAAATCCCGCGGTAAAACCGGCGCGCAATGCGGCGCTGCTCGGGCACAACCACACCCCAGAAAACATCTCCTTCGCCATAGCCTCCCGGCTGCGCTTGGAAAAACCTCGGCAGAAACTCCGCCTTCTCAGGGTTGATGCGTTTTTGGAGCTCCCCTTTGATCTCTGTGATCATCCTGACTGCACCCCTCACTCATGGTCTGAAAAGGAAAAAAGCTCCTCCACCGTGGCGCCCAAGACCCGGGCAATGTCCATGGCCAGCTTCAGGGAGGGGTTGTAGCGCCCTCCTTCTAAATGCACGATGGTTTCCCGCCTCACCCCCACCAAGTGGGCCAGCTCCTCCTGGGTGAGGCCCAACTTAGCCCGGTACTCTTTGATTTTGGTCACCAGCCTCAGAGGCCCCCACCTCCCCGCTCCAGCCAGACCAGGGAAAGGGTGAAAACCAAGTGCTGAATGACGAAATTGGCAGCAAAGCCCACGGAGTAGGCCACTTCAAAAGAACCCAAGGCCGCCCAGACCACAATGATGGGAAACAGGGCCATGCCTGCAAAAAAGGCATTCTTGGCTGCCCGGCCCAAGTTGGCCTGAAAACGCTCATCGGGCCTTATCTTCACCCAGCCAAAGAAGGCGAAAAAGCCAAAGAAGCCGTAAAAGCCCGTATTGCCAGTGACCAGCCCCAAGAGGCCCAAAAGACCCAAGAAACCCAGCAAGCTGATGCGGTTCATAGGCATCCCCCTTGTGATATAAACATAACTTTTTGTTATAAATATATCACTTGGAAGGGCAGGCGTCAACGCTTAAAACGCCCCTGCCGGGAAATCCTACCCTTCCCGGTGCTTGATGCCTTGCATCCGCTCCTTAACCTCTGGAGGAAGATCTTCCTCCAGGGAAACCCGGCGGATCTTCTGCCCCTTCAGGTAAGCCCTTTCAGCCCTTTCCCTGGCGGCTTCCAGCTCCTCCTTGAGTTCCCTAGCGGAGAGCAGGGCGGCCCCTGAACCCCGGATGATCACCTGCTGCAGAGCATCGCTGGTGGCCACAACAATCGCGTATTTCTTCTTATGCTCATGGGCGAATTTTTCAATGTACTCGTCGGCAGTCTGGGCTTCCTTAGTGAACACCACGTGGATGTTGTGGTAATCCATAACCTCTGCTACCGTGCGGCTCTGCACCCTGTAAGCGTCAAACACCACTATGATCCTGTTCTTTTTGATCCCCTGGTAACTGCTGAGGGCATCCAGCAGCCGGGTCCTGGCCATGTCCATGTCTTCCTGGGCCAGCTCCTTCAGCTCCGGCCAGGCGTGGATCACGTTGTAGCCATCTACCAGCAAGTACTGCTCCCGCGGCTCCTCCAGCTGCCCTTGAAAAGCGGTGTCTCTACCTCGCTCGCCCACCCGGCCCCGCTTCCAGGCGCGCTTCTTGCCCCGGTTGGCCGCGGTATCCCAATAGCCCCAATCCTCGTAATCGTCATAGCCCCGGGCGAACCGTCCAGCAGGCACAGACGCTGAGCCGCGCCTTGTTCCGCCCTGCTTTTCCTGGGGCAGGAAACGGCTCCACGTGCATATAGCGTTTCACTTCCTGCCAGCTCACCAGCACACTGGTGCCGTTAATGAAGAAGACGGAACCGGTGGGATTTTGCACATCGCGTTCCGAATCGTAGCCGAAACTGGTTACCACCTCCTCCGCGTTATGGCAGGGCCTGTAGCCCTCCACGCTCAAGGAGAGGCGGCCGAGGCCCCGGGTGTACGCCGTCACCTCTTTATGGTAATTGCGCATATTAACCACGGGCGCGCTGCCCACTAAAACAGCGGTCTCACCTTGGGATGGGGCCAGCTCCCAAACCCCCTGCATCTTCTCCACATCGCTCATGGCCCGGCCCACCTGTTTTTCGGGGACTTCCAGCCGGAAAGAATAGTAGGGTTCCAGCAAAACGGACTTGGCCTCCTTCAGCCCCTGGCGCACGGCTCGGTAAGTGGCCTCCCTGAAATCCCCGCCCGCGGTGTGCGACTTATGGGCCCGGCCCGCAACCAGCGTGATTTTCATGTCCGTAATGGGTGAACCCGTCAAAACGCCCACATGGGTCTTCTCCTGCAGATGGGTGAGGATTAGCCTCTGCCAGTTCTTGGCCAGGATGTCTTCACTGCAGCCTAAGGCAAATTCCAGCCCGCTGCCCCGCTCACCTGGCTCCAACAGCAGATGGACCTCGGCGTAATGCCCCATGGGCTCAAAATGGCCCACCCCTTCCACCGCGTTGGCAATGGTCTCCTTGTACAAAATGCGCCCTTCGTCGAACTGCACCTGAACTCCAAAACGCTCATCAATCAGACGCTGGATGATCTCGGTCTGCACTTCCCCCATGAGCTGGACTTGGATCTCCTGGAGCTGTTCATCCCAGACAATGCGCAGGGCCGGCTCTTCCTCCTCCAGTTCCTTCAGCTTGGGCAGCATGGTGCGGGCGTCCCAGCCCGCGGGCAGGATAATGCGGTAGGAAAGGACCGGCTCCAGCACCGGCGGACGGGCGCCTACATCCACGCCTAGGCCATCTCCAGGCCTAGTGCGGGTAAGGCCGGTGACGGCGCAGATGGCCCCCGCCCCGATCTCCTGCACCACCTCATACTTCTCCCCTGAGTAGAGGCGGATCTGGTGTATTTTTTCCTCCCAGTCGCCACCGCTCACGGCATCCCTTACCCTCAGAGTCCCCCCTGTGATCTTCAGGTGGGTGAGGCGGCTGCCCTGCTCGTCCCGGGAAATCTTAAAAACCCGGGCTCCAAACTCCCGGGAATGGCGGGGTTCCTTGGCGTACCGGGCCAGGCCCTCCATGAACTCCAGCACGCCCTCCAACTTGAGGGCGGATCCGAAATACACAGGGAAGACCCTGCGCTTAAAGACTGCCTCTTGAATGGCGCTGGCGGTGAGATCATCCGCGGCCAGATATTCCTCCATGAGCTCTTCGTGGCACATGGCCACTTGTTCCAGGAAGTTTTCAGCGCCGAAATCCACGCAGCGATCACTGAGCACAGCCCGCAGTTCCTCCAAGAGGGCCGCCCGATCTGCCTGGGGCTGGTCCATCTTGTTCACGAAGATGAACACCGGAACCTTGTACAAAGACAGCAGGCGCCAGATGGTGCCGGTGTGCCCCTGCACTCCATCCGCGCCGCTGATCACCAATATCGCGCAGTCCAAAACCTGCAGCGTCCTTTCCATCTCCGTGGAAAAATCGACGTGCCCCGGGGTGTCCAGCAGGGTAAACTCCGTATCGGCAAACTCAAAGACGGCCTGCTTGGAAAAGATGGTGATGCCCCGCTCCCTTTCAAGATCGTGGGTATCCAGGTAGGCATCGCCCTTGTCCACCCTGCCCAACCGCTGAATCCGCCCGCTTAGATAGAGCATGCCCTCGGACAGGGTGGTTTTCCCCGCATCCACGTGGGCCAGTATGCCCACGACTATTCTCCGCATTGCCCAAACCTCACTTCAACACCTATCGCTTTCCTTTCTTCCTATGGTATCAGCCCCGCCTGCTCCTGACAATGCTCGATTCCCGAGGTTAGGGCTTGAACCCAGCACAGGCCAAACCAAGAAAGGCACCTCTTTGCACTGAAGCGCCTTTTTCCGTAGGGGGTCTGCCTTGGGGCCGCTACCTGCCGCGCAGCTGCGGATCGCCCACGTCCCGCAGCCCATCTCCCAGGAGGTTAAAGCCCAGCACAGTCAAAACAATGGCTAAGCCGGGATACAGCGTCATATGCGGCGCGGTGCGGATGGCTTCTCTACCCAGGGCCAGCATACGTCCCCAGCTGATCACGGGCGGCTGGGCCCCCAGACCCAGGAAACTCAGGGTTGCTTCCACCGTTATGGCTGTGCCCATGTTCAGGGAAGCCACCACCAAAATGGGCGCGAAACAGTTGATCANGATGTGGCGGAAGAGGATCCTCAGATCGGAAAGGCCGATGGCACGGCCGGCCATGACAAACTCCTCTTCCTTTAAACCTAAGACCATGCTGCGGGTCACCCTGACCATGGCGGGAATGCGCACGATGGCAATGGCGAACATGGCGTTCACCACACCGGGGCCCACTGTAGCCACAATGGCAATGGCCAGCAGGATGGAGGGGAAAGCCAGAATCAGATCCATGATGCGCATGATCACTGCATCCACGGTGCCTCCGACATAACCGGCAACAGCTCCCAGGATCACACCCAGGACCAGAGAAACAACGGTGGCAGTGGCTGCCACCAGCAGCGACACCCTGCTGCCCACCAAGATACGGCTGAGGACATCCCGGCCCATGTCATCTGTGCCGAGGATATAGGTCCCGGAAAAGCCTTCNGGNGCCCGGTAGCTGTTCCATATGTCCATCTCGTAAGGATCATGGGGTGCGATCACATCGGCGGAGACAGCTACTAGTACCAGAATGCCGATCAAAATGAGTCCAGTAACAGCACTTTTGCTGCGGAAAAACTGCTTCACCGTCTTCTGCCTCCTCACTCGTAGCGTATGCGGGGATTGACCACCGCATAACTGATGTCCACCAGCAGGTTCACGAAGGTAAAGACCNCGGCCATCATGAGAACGCCGCCTTGAACCAAGGGGAAATCCCGCTGGCTGATGGCGTTAACCACCAGCCGGCCCACCCCAGGCCAGGCGAAGACGGTTTCGGTTACCACTGCTCCACCCAGCATGGCGCCGAACTGAATGCCCACAATGGTGATCACAGGCAAGAGGGCGTTGCGCAGACCGTGCTTGAGCACCACCACGCGGTACTTCAGCCCCTTGGCCTGTGCGGTGCGGATATAATCCTTACCCAAAACCTCCAACAGGCTGGAGCGGGTCAGCCGGGCGATAATGGCCATCATGCTCACGCCCAAAGCAGTGGCGGGAAGCAGTATATGGCGCAGCCCAGTGATGAAAACGTCTGACTTGAACTGGGTAAACAGAACCCACAGACCCTTGAAAACCGAAGCATCACGGCCGAACATGGGCAGCCAAGGTACGTGCAGGGCAACGTAGGACAGGAGCACAAGACCGAGCCAAAACCCAGGCATGGACACCCCGATGAGGGATAGAATCATGCTCACATAGTCCCAAAGTGAGCCCCGCCGGGTGGCGGCAAAGACTCCCACGGGGATCCCCAAAAGCACAGCGATGAGCACCGAAAAGATCGCCAGCTCCAGGGTGGCCCCTAAGCGCTCAAAAATGAGGGTACTCACGGGTATGGTCTGGCGGATGGATACACCCAAATCCCCCTGAATGGCCCGGATGAACCAGCGGAAGTACTGGACTGGAAGCGGCTGATCAAAGCCGTAAATGGCATTCAGCCTAGCCACGTCTTCTGCGGTTGCTTCCTCACCCAAAAGCAGGCGTACGGGGTCGCCGGGAGCCAGCTGCCCAAGGAGGAAGACAATGATGGAAACCCCAATGAGCAGTGGGATCATCTGAACAAGGCGCCGGACAATGTAACGTAGCATCTAGACAAACCACCCTTTTGCAAAATGGAGGATACCAGGTGGTCCCCACCTGGCATCCTGCACATACTGCATCTTTGTTTTCCGTCTATTTGTTTTTGGTCATCAGGTGCACATCCTGCCAGGCCGCTGCGCCATAGGGATGCACGGTCCAGTTGCCGATATAGGGATGGTGGAGCCCCACTTCTTCGGAGTAGTTGATAAAGCCGTAGGGGACTTCNCTTACCACGATGAANTGGGCTTCTTGGTAGATGTCAATGGACTCCTGGGACTCTTGGGGAACGGTGCGCCCCAGATCCAGCAGGTAGTCAACGCGCTCATTGGAGTACTTGCCGTAGTTGTTGGAACCATTGGTGTGGAACTGGCGGTACATAGCCCGATCGGGGTCGAGCTGGCCGGACCAACCCAGGATGAAGATATCGAAGTCATCTGTCTCCTGGACGCGGGCCAGGTAAGCACCCCACTCTTCCACAAACACTTCCACGTTGATGCCGATGCGCTGCGCTTCATACTGGAGGATCTCCGCTATGCGGATCCGGTCCGGGTTTTCGTTGGTGAACAGCCTGATGCTGATCTCACCCGGCTCAATCCCCGCTTCCGCCAGCAGCTCCTTGGCCTTGTCAGGGTTNTACTCATACCGCGGCACATCGGGGTTAAACCACGGCAGGGACATGGAAACAGGTCCTATGCCTGGAGTGCCGATGCCGTTGAGGACGTTCTTGACAATACCTTCGCGGTTGATGACGTAGCTCAGGGCCTGACGCACGCGCACNTCGGAAAGGGCCCCGACCTTCGTGTTGAAGCCAAGGTAGTTGTAACCCGTACCAGGCGTCCTCTGCACTACATACCTAGGATCCTCTTCCAAACGAGTAATCTCCTGCGGGACTACGCCGCCCTGGAAAATGTCGATCTCGCCGGCCTCAAAAGCCAGCAGCCTGGTGGCATTCTCCGGAATGGGCCTGAAGACGACGTTGGGAATGTTGGGTTTGCCGCCCCAATACTCGTCGTTGGCTGCGAGCACCATGCGATCATCCCGGGTCCAGGAGACGAGTTTGTACGGCCCGGTGCCCTGCGGCTTCTGCCTAAAATCAGCGCGGTCGCCATCATGCTTGGGCGTGATGGGCATGCGGGCGATGTTGTTCATCAAGAACGCGTTGGGTTCTGCGAGGCGGAAAATCACTTCGTAGTCGTTGACCACTTCAATTTCGCCTATGGCCGCGTACAGCCCCATGTTGGGAGCGCCATTGTCGGGGTTGAGCACCCACTCATAGGTGTACTTCACGTCTTCTGCTGTAAACGGCGTTCCATCATGCCATGTGACGCCCTCGCGCAGTTTGAACCACAGGGTCATGGTATCATCGCTCACATCCCACTCAGTGGCCAGAGCAGGCACGAGCTCCATGTTTGTGGCAAACTTCACTAACGGCTCCATAATCACGTTGATGCGTTCAAACGAGGGCACGTCAGTTTCCAGCCTGGGATCCAAGCCGATGGCCTCAGCACCGGTACCAATGACCAGCGTGTCGTTATCGGCCAGGACCCCTGTGCTCAGGGACAGCACCATGAGCAGGGTGACTGCCAGCAGCACAATGCGCCTTTTCACGTCTTCACACTCCTTTAACATTTTATTCGCGCGCAGGTTGCTCCTTTATTCCATGCCAAAGTGGAGATCCCTTCCTTTTTGGCAAAAAATTACGATTCTCGAACACCAAGGGCGTTCAAAGTGCTGAGTTGACAACAAAAGAGGCAGCCGTAGCTGGTTATTTACTGGAAATTACATCCACACACAGCTGGCTGCCTGTTCAAACTGGGGCATCTCGCCCCAAACTTTTTGTAAACCGTTTATTAACCTCCGGACTCCTGCGCCCCTTCCCCCTCGTATTCCAAGATATCACCGGGCTGGCACTGCAGCACTCTGCAGATGGCCTCCAGTGTGCTGAAGCGGACTGCCTTAACCTTTCCCGTTTTCAGGTTGGACAGGTTGACCACGGAGATTCCCACCTGTTCAGACAGGGCGGTGAGGGACATCTTGCGATCCGCGAGTACCCGATCAAGTCGCACAATGATAGGCATGGGAGACCTCCTAAACCGTTTGATCTATTTCTTCCTGTAGATAACATCCGTAATCGAACACGGCCGCCAGAACGAGCAGGAGCAGCCCCGTGAAAGCCAAGACCACATCGGGCGAGTAGAGAATGGAGAAATCCTCAAGGGCAAAGGATCGCACCATCCGCAAGGCTACCCAGCTGTTGGCCGCAGGGATGAGAAAGGCGGCGGCCATGATCGCGAGGCCAATGTCCCTGATCCGTTTGGGATTCCCGCGGTGAAAGGGATTCTCAGCAGCCACCGTATCCATCACTTCCCCCAGGCGGTGCAGGATGAAGGCGAACAGAACAGCGTATACAGCCGCTGCTAAGGCAATGCTGAAATAGACGTCCCGTAGGCTCCCCCCTTCACCCAGGCGGGCAGGATCCAGTCTGTAACGGAGCAGCCCGTTGAGCTCAAAGGTGAACTTGTTGTTGGCAAAGCGCTCAGCAGTGAAATAGCGGTCGGGCCCCAATGCAGTGAAGAGTGCCATGCAGGCCACAAGAACCAGCATGACTACAGATGCATAGTAGAACACTTTGATCACCTTGGTTATCGTCTGGACCAGCTTAACGTTTTGCCGGACTGCGGTTCCCCGCATATCCTCAACCTCCTTCGGTTTTTGTTGAATCCAGCATAGCACAGCTTTTCACGTTAGTCAATAATCTTTTTATGTTTATCGTTATTTTTTTTATGCAAGGCGATAACACAACCCTTAACAGCCGGCGCCTACGGAAGACAAAGAAAGAAGGCCCCCTAGGCCTTCCTCCTCAGCCCTACTCCCCGGCGCGGCTTCCCGCCTTGGAGTCCCGCGGCACGGGGTCGTAGTGAATGATCAAATGAATGTGATCCTCTTCTAGGAAGCTGCGTTCGATGGCATCAATAATCCCGTGGGTGACCACGGGGTCCTCGTCGTCGGGCATTTCCACATGCGCGCTCACATAGCGCCTTCCGGGGCCGTAATCGTGCACAATCAAATCATGGATGCCCTGCACCAAATCGCAGCGGGCGATCTTTTCCGAGATGTAGTCCACAAGCTCAGGGTCGGGCGCCTCACCCACCAGCTGGCTGATGGTCTCCCTCNCCAGTCCCACACCGCTTTGCACGATGAACAGAGCCACCACCACAGCTGCCCAGCCGTCCAGCTGCACGTCCCCCCAGTAGAAGATTGCCGCGCTTAACAGCACTGCCCCTGTGGCCAGGGCATCGTTCCTGCTGTCTGCCGACACTGCCTTCAGTGCCGATGAGGTCATCCTGCGGCCCAGACGGCCGTAATAGACAGCCATCCAGGTTTTGACCAGNATGGACCCCGCCAGCACGACAAAGAGCAAGGGACTGAGGGTAAGCGGCGTTGGGTGCAGGATTTCTGTCACACCGCTTCTGGCCAGTTCGATACCGACTACCAGAATCAAGACCGCCGTCCCCAAGCCCGCCAAATATTCATAGCGGCCGTGCCCGAAGGGGTGCTCCTTGTCGGCCTTTTTCCCCGCCATTTTGAACCCGGCCCAGGTAATCACAGACGCGGCTGCGTCCATGAGGTTGTTGAAACCATCGGCAACCAAGGAGACACTGCCGGAAAGGATTCCTGCCGTCATCTTGGCTGCCACCAGCACAAGGTTGATCAAAACGCCTTTGCCGCTGGCGGAACTGCCCACCAAGTGCCGCACTCCTGGGTGCACCGCANCTTTACTGCCGCCGGCCATCTGCCCCACCCGCCTTCTTGAAAGCCTTAGGATCCACCACATCCTCACCGCATTCCAGAAAGGCCGCGATGCGTGTTCTTGCCCCTTCCACATAGGCCAGCTCGCTGTCCACGCCGATGTAGCGCCGTTTGGTCTTCAGCGCCGCGATGCAGGTGGTGCCGCTGCCGCAGAAGGGATCGAGCACCACGTCACCGGCAAACGAGTAGAGCTGGATCAGGCGGTAGGGAAGTTCCACGGGGAAAGGTGCCGGATGGTTCACCCGTTTGGCGGACTCGGTGTTGAAGGTCCACACGCTCTTGGTGTACTCCAAGAACTCATCGCGGCTGATGGTGCTGTTCTGGCCAGGCGCCCTTGTGGGCTTGCGGGAAAAGAACTCTTTGCAGTAGACCAGGATGTACTCATGGGCATCGCGCAAAACGGGATTGGTTGCGGACAGCCAGCTCCCCCAGGCACAAGACGCCCCTGCACTGGCCCCCTTATCCCAAATGATCTCGCCGCGCATCAAAAAGCCCAGCTCCAGCATGAGCTGGTTCACCATGCTGCTCAGGGGAATGTAGGGCTTGCGCCCCACATTGGCGATGTTGATGCAGGCCCGCCCGCCGGGAACCAAAACGCGGTACACCTCACGCATCACATCCCGGATCAGTTCCAAATACTCTCCTTGGGACAGGTCCAGATCGTACTCCTTACCCACATTGTAGGGGGGCGAAGTGATCATCAGATGCACAGAATTGTCGGGAATAAAGGCGAGCTGCCTGGAGTCGCGGTGGTGGATCTGGTCCAAGTGCTCTTCGGGCACGGTGCCCAGCTGCACCGGGCCAGGCTGCCCCGCATCCCTCCTGCGGTACAGCTTGCGGCGGTAAAACTGCGACGCATCGTGGCTCTCACGACTGGAAGCGCCGAAGCGGCGCGTCTTGGTGCCCATCCCATCACCCCTTTCCCATGGTCCGGCACGCTGCCCCCTAACCCTTGATCAACTGCAGAAGCTCTGCGTGAACTAAACCATTGGAGGCGCAGACATCATGACCCAGGGGGCTGAACTTCTCCCCTGCGCATCCCGTGACCGTGCCTCCGGCTTCTAGAACCATCAGTCCGCCCGCGGCCAGATCCCAGGGCTGCAGGACCAGCTCCCAAAAGGCATCCAGCCGCCCGGCAGCCACCTNGCAGAGGTCCAGGGCGGCTGCCCCCAGGGAACGCACCCCCTGGGAGGCTTTGTTGACCCGGCCGAACGGCTCCAGATTATTGCGTTCAGTTGTGGCTATCTCGTAGGGGAAACCCGTGGCCAGNAGGCTGCTGTGCAGAGTGCTGGCCCGGGACACGGTGATCCGCCGCCCGTTCAAAAAGGCGCCGCTGCCCTTTTCCGCAACAAAACACTCCCGCCTCACTGGGTCGTAAACGACTCCCAACACCATTTCTTCGCCCTTAACCAGGGCGATGGATACGCAGAAGTAGGGAAAGCCGTGGGCGAAGTTGGTGGTTCCATCCAGAGGATCAATTACCCACAGGTAATCACTGGATCCTTCGGTTCTCCCTCCCTCTTCCGCCAAAATCCCGTGGCGGGGNAACCTTTTCCTCAAAGCTTCCACGACATACGCTTCCGACGCCTTATCCGCGTCCGTGACCAAATCAATGCTTCCCTTTGCTTCCACAGATACGCCCGAGTGCAGTTTCTGAACGAGGATCTCTCCTGCCCCCAAGGCTATGTCCTTTACAACTTCTAAGTCCACCAATTACTGTACCTCCAGAATTCATTCCTTCAACATGCGCCATACGGCCAAAACGAAGAAGACCACCGTGGTGCCCATGAGCACGGCCACACTTCCCGCCGCACTGAAAACACCACCGCCATAGGTGAACACAACGCCCAGGTCTTCCTGGAAACGGGCGGCCGCTTCCGCTGGAGCGCCGGCAAATGTTTCAGCCAAGGCCACCTCCATGAGCACCTGCCGCAGCAGCACCGCGGCATGGGAAATGGGAAANGCTTTGACCGCAGTCTGCACAGTACCGGGAAGCACGCTGACGGGCACATAGATGCCCATGAGAAACCCGGACAGAGTTCCAAAAATGGTGCTGGCCACAGCCAGGGCGTTGGGTGTTTTGAGGAAAGATACGACAAACGAGACCATGGCCCCGCTGGCCAGGCAGGAGAGGACAATCAGGCCCAGGGCCTTCAGGGCCGCTCCAAAGGTGAGCAGCTTCCCGCCGTTGGCGAAGATATAGATCTCCGCGGCCACAAAGCCCGCCGCACTTAAGACGNTCCCCACCACCACGGTTGCCAACAGGTAGCCGCCCACAATGGAGCCGCGCTTCAGGGGCGCGCAGCGGANGTCCTTGGCAATCCCTTTGGCCTTATCATCCACTATCACGCCCGCTGCACCCAGGGTGGTGGTAATGGACGCCACCGCCAACAGCCCCGCCATAATCCAGCTGTCCATGAGAAACCTGGCGCCGGACACACCTTCCATGCCGCTGGTTAAGGTATTGCCCAAAAACGCAGCGTACAGCCCGATAATGATCAGTACCGCCAGGAGGGAAAAGAACACTGCAGCCCGATCCCGCAAAAAGATCTTCAGGTTCCGCACGGCAAAGGCAATCACAGGCTCTGCTCCTTCCCGATGATCTCTAGAAAAGCGTCGTCCATGGTGCCCTGGAGCACCTCAAAGCCGTAGATGAACTCCCGGCAGCGCTCCAGGACGGGCAGGGCATCCAGGGTGCCCTCAAGGGTTACCGTAAAGGCATCGGCCTGCTGCTCCCAGCCCACCTCCATCTCCTGCAAAACGGCGGCAATCTCTTCGGGCCTGGAAGTGTACAGCCGGAGCTGATCAGCCGCGTAAGCTTCTTTAAGCTGTGCGGGGGTCCCTTCAGCGGCGATGCGCCCGTGGTTGATCACGATGACGTAATCGGCATGGGCCGCTTCCTCCATGTAGTGGGTGGTGAGGAAAACGGTCATCCCGCTCTCCGCCTGCATTTTGCGGATAAAGTCCCACACGTCGCGGCGGGTTTGGGCATCCAGCCCCGTAGTGGGTTCATCGAGGAAGAGAATCTGCGGCCTGTTGACCAAGGCTCTGGCAATATCCGCCCGCCTGCGCTGGCCGCCGGAAAGAGCGCCATAGCGCCGGTCCACGAAGTCCACGGCCGCAGCCTCCTTAGCCGCCTCCTCCACCGCCTGCCTGAGCCTCTCCCCCTTCAATCCGTAAAAGCTGCCGCGAAACTGCAGGTTCTCCCTGACCGTAAGCCTGTCGTCCAGGACGTGGCCCTGGAAAACCACCCCGATGGAGGCCCGGATCTTGTCGTCTTCCCGGCCTAAGGTAAAGCCGTTGATGGTTACTTCTCCTTGATCCTTCTTCAGCGCCGTGCTCAAGATCTCCACGGTGGTGGATTTACCTGCTCCATTGGGGCCCAAAAAGGCAAAGAGCTTGCCCCTCGCCACATAGAAGTCAAGCCCCCTCACAGCCTGGATGCTGCCGTAAGACTTGGCCAGACCGCGCACTTCAATAATCCTCTCCATGCGGCACCTCCTTTTTACCCCTAAGGAGCAGGATCGATCTTCCCGTGATCGTAGAAGTACTTGAACACCAGGATGGTGATGGGCAGGGCGAACAAGCCCACAACCCCAAACAGCCTCACGCCGGCATACATACAGAGCAGCACCACAATGGGATGCAGCCCAATCTGCTGGCCCACCAGCCGCGGCTCGATCACATTGCGGATCACAGTAATCACCACATAAAGCACCAAAAGACCCAGGCCCAGAAAGAGGTTACCCTGCACCAGGCTGAAAAGCCCCCAGGGAATCAAAATGGCACCGGTGCCGAGAACGGGCAGAATATCCACCACGGCGGTGAAAGCGGCCACGGGAATGGCGCTGTTCACCCCCAAGATGGAAAGGCCGATGGCCACCTCAGTGAAGGTAATGAGCATGATCAGGGCGTAGGCCTTCAGGTACTTCCCCAGAATATTGGAGGAAAAGGTACGCAGCTCCCCTGTGAGCCCGCGCCATCTCTGGGGCAAAAGGTCACGGAAGAAGTTTATGACGACCTCAAAATCCAGGGCAAAGAAGGCCGAAGAAATCACGGCCAGGATCACGCCTAAGAACATCCTGGGCACCAGCGACACCGCGGAAGTGACGGTGGCAATGGCCAACGAGGAGATGTCCGAGACAATTTTCCCGATAGACTGGGACAAGGTGACGTGAAAATCCTCCAGGAACTGGGCCAGGGTAAGGTCAAATCGCACCATAAGCCTTTCTATGGCCTGGAAGATATCCATGATCACCGGTTCGATTTCCCTTGAATACATGCCGGGCAGCTTCTCTACCCAGTCCTTGACTCCGGCAAAGACGCTCATGCCCAGCCAGAACAGGAGCACGCCCAAGACAAGGTAAAAGACCAGCACCAAAAGGACCGCGGCCAGTTTCTTGGGCAGCCTTAGTTTAGCGGCGAGGAAGTTGATGCTTTTCTGCAGCATAACCGCCACCAAAAAACCTACAACAAAAGGAGCGACTAAACCCAAGAGGTATTTGATAGTTATGTAGACAATACCGATAATGAGCACAAAATAGGATACGTTGATGATGAACTGCTTGCGCTTCTCAATAGACATGGGCTCACCCCTTTTGTTTAGTTTACCAAGTTGCTATGCCCGTTACAATCTTTTTTTGCCGTCCCTGTTTGGCTTTCACCGGGGTGGGAAAAATATCCGGCTCGAACAGTAAACTTCTGTCCCCCTCGAAGGATATATGAAGTGAAAGCACGTCTAAACATCTGAGAAAGGAAGATCAACATGCGCAAATCCTTGTTCAAAATGGGAGTGGTGACACTCCTCATGCTGCTGGTGGCAGGAGCGGCCCTGGCCGATGCGGAACCGAAGCGCCTGCAGGTGAGCGGAACCGCGGTAGTGACAGGTGACCCCGACATCGCCTACATCACCGTGGGTGTGGAAACCCAAAACCCCTCCGCGGAAAAGGCTGCCCAGGACAACGCCAGCATCATGGCTCAAGTGCTGGCCGCACTGCGGGAAATGGGGCTGACGGAGAAAGAAGTATCCACGAGCGGTTACAACATCTGGGGTTCCACCCAGACGGTCAACCGCGGGACAGACAAGGAAGAAACGGTCACCACCTACTGGGTGCAGAACCGCATCAACATCACTACCAAGAANTTGGACAGCGTAGGGGAGATCGTGGACCGGGCAGTAAAGGCCGGAGCCAATCAGGTCCAGGGCATCCGCTTTGACGTCCAGGATAAGCAGGCCCTGCAGCTGGAAGCCCTCAAACTTGCTGTCCAGCAGGGCATGGGCAAAGCTGAAGCCATGGCCGAAGCGGCAGGGGTGACCCTGGGTGAGCTGGTGAGCATGAGCGAAAGCTACAGCTCTTACGCCCCCATGGTGCGGGCCGTAGCCTACGCCGATGCGGCGGTGGGCACGTCCATCAGTCCAGGTGAAGTAGAGGTAAGCGCCAGCGTGCAAATGGAATTTGCCTTTTAGCAGAGAGGAGAGCCCATGAGCTCTCCTCTCTCTTTCTTCTAGGGAAAGGCCGGACTCACGCGGGCTGAGCGCTTCCAGCTAAGCGTCTGGCCAGCAGCTCAGAAGCGGCCAGCATGACCAATACAACTGCCAGGAGGTAGTAAGGCAGGAGCCTAAGGGATGTTGCCGAGGCCAGGGCTCCGAAGAGGGGCGAGCCCAAGGTGCCCCCGGTGTAGGCCACGGCCATCTGCAGTCCCATGATGGCTCCTGAAACCCCTTTCCCAAACCGCNTGGGAGTTTCATGGAGCATGGCCGGGAAAATGGGGGCGGTGCCAAAGCCGATCAGGACAAAGCCTAGGGCGGAAATCCCAGCTGGGAGCGGCAGCATGATCAAGATAGCCCCGGCCGCGCAGACCAGCTGTCCCCCGCGGATCAAGGCTTCATTGGTGAATCTCATGGTCAGAAAGCCCGAGAGCAGGCGCCCCAGGGTAATCCCTCCGTAAAAGGCAGCCGTCCAGCGGGCAGCCACAGCTGGCGCCATCCCTTCCACGCCCACCAGGTAGGTGCTGCTCCAAAGCCCCGTCGTCCATTCCGTGATGCTGAAGCAGACGAAGGATACCAAGGCCAGCTTCACATTGGGCAGCCGCAGGGCTTCCCGGTTGGACAGGGCTCCACCGCTGCTCCCCGGGCTCTCAGGGGCGACATCTTTACCCCGCCACAAGCCCCTGCTGGCCCACAGCGCTGCGACCAGCATAAACTGAAGAGCGGCAATGACTCCATAGCCTGGACGCCACCCACGGCCGCTGGCCAGAAAGAAGGACATGATCATGGGCCCGGCTGTGGCTCCCACGCCCCAAAAGCAGTGCAGCCAGTTCATGTGCATGGACTTGTAGTGCAGCGCCACGAAGTTGTTCAGGGCCGCATCCACGCTGCCAGCCCCGAGCCCTAAGGGGATGGCCAGAAGGAACAAGAAGGCCGCATGCCTGGCCAGGCCGAAGCCCAANAGAGCTGCTGCGGTCATAAACACGCTCACAATAGTCACCTTGGCCGTTCCGAAACGGGAGACCACGCGGCTGCTGAACAGGCTGGAAACCACTGTTCCGGCACTGATGGTCATGGCCAGGTAACCCACGAGGCTCACGGGAGCCGATAATTCGGACCTGATTACGGGCCAGGCACTTCCCAAAATCGAGTCGGGCAGCCCCAGGCTGATAAAGGCAATGTAGATGATCACGAGAAGTGCTGTCATGTTTGTTCCTTCTTTCCAACTGCGGCTATTTTTCATCTCTTAACAGGGTTTGCAAACACGCTCCCCTCGGGTCAACCCAAAAGCCTCCTGATGGTGCTCAAGGTGATGTTGGGAACGAGCTCAAAGGTGTGCTGCATATGCACCCTTTCGGTGAGTTTATGGCCGTCCTTGCCGTAGGTCCCGATGTTCACTACAGGCACATTGACGGCCGCAATATCCTCGATGGGGTGAGCATATTTCACTCCCCAGGCCGGTGTGTTTTTCTCCAGGGCATCCAGCTCTGCCCGATCGTCTCCTAAGGCCATAAAGCTGGCATCGGAGATGTAGGGATAGAACATCTTGGTGACGATGGGCCTGTCAGAATACTGCTGTACCTCGGCCACCGCCTCCTTCACGCTGTCGAGCAGCTTCTTTTCTGCTTCGGTTCTCCCCGTCATTTCTATCCGGGCAAAAAAGGTAGAGGCATTGAAGACGATGATGGCCGGGCTCTTATCCTTGGCCCACTGCCACGCTTCCTCCACAACCTGTACGTTGAAGTCTCTCAAATCCAGCGCGGGATTGCCGGCATGGAGCTTGAGGCCAAACTCCCTTAAATGCTGCACGAACTTCTCACCGTGGTCCTCCACAAGCTCACGGTAGAATTCTTCCCAGGTATACACCCGCGTTTTCCAGGGAAGCTTGGTGTAGGTGTGCCCGCTGCGCTGACAGAACTTCCTGTAAGCTTGATCAACATAGGCGATCACGTTATCGAAGGCTTCCACCGCCTTCTCCTTCATCCTCTCCATGATCTCCCGGGGACTCATGCTGTGGGTGAACACGTTGAAATAGGTGTAGGCCGCGATGGGCGTCTGCACAGTATAGGCATCCTTGAAGTCGGCCTGCTTCAAAGAAGTGGGCGGAATGGTCACTTCACCCTGGGCCTCATCGCACAGATCAGGGTTCAGCTCAATCAGCCGGGTTAGCTCCGCGACCAGCAGATTGGGGTTCAGCCCGCCAAAGGCCTGGCCCACGTGGGTTTCTTTGCCCACCACGTAGAATGTGGGCAGCAGCTTGCCGATGGTGCCGAAATACACGTACCTGTTTTCATCCAGTTCGTGATAGGGCGTGGAGTAGTCAGCATTGATTGCTGCGATGAACTCCAGATCATGCTGGGCTTTCCACTGTTTCAAAGCCCTTAGGGCTGAGATGATCCCGTGGGAGTTGTCTTCTTCATCGCATTCGGCGATGGCTATGAGGTTTCCGTCCAGTTCCTCTGGATGCTCGGCGAAATAGCGCACGAGGCACATCTGGCCGGCCACACCGGATTTCATATCCAAAGCTCCCCGGCCGAACATATACTCTCCGGAGTCCAGATCCCTCTGCACTTCTTCGCCCAGGTCCATCTGGCGCAGAAGCTCGGGCAACTTATCCGGGTCAAAGGCGTACTCTCTGATGCTTCCGAAGTCGTCAACGCCCACCGTGTCTATATGCCCCATGAGGATGACGGTGCGCTTGGAATCGCCTTTGGTCCCCCTAACCATGNCTATCACGTTGTACCTTTCCAGCTCATCCTCTTCCGTCTGCTGCAGCACAAGGTACTCAGGATGCTGCTGGAAATAGGGCAGACCGCGGTAGAATTCATAGATTCTACGGGCGCAGTCCGCNTCACCGCTGGTCTTGACAATGCTTGGGATCTTGACCAGTTCCACGGTGAGGTCCTTCACTTCGTTGAAGCAGTTCAGGTACATGCACATCCCCCTTTAGAAAAGAATGATCTCAAATCCTTGGGCGGTGAAGACCTCCAAATCCGAATGGCCTGATAAGGCCGCGTCGATGGGCAGCCCCTGGGCCTCGGCTTCCTGCAGCGTACCCATTTGCACCGCGCAGGCTTTACAGACGGAGCGAACCAGGCCGGCAGATCTGATCTTCTCCCACAGCGGAGCCTGGGGCGATTTGGTGATATCAGCAATGCGGGCGGTGGATGCCCCTTCCACGATCAGCGCCACCTCGTACCCCTTCACATGGTAATTCCAGGCGTTGAGCAGCGCATGCACAAAGCAGGGCATCTCACCCTGGAAACTGACAANGGCAATTTTCTTCACTGCGTGATCACTCCCCTCATGGTTTCCTACTAACTTCTCCTCGCCGCCAGTACTTCCTTCCCTACTCATTTGGTGGTTGACGGGGCTCCGATTTCCAGGTATGCTTGACTTGACTGCTTTACTATTTTACTATTTTACTA
>JGI24708J26588_10001443_pt1 | contig 18823 bp, 18 predicted proteins | sample BioPla1DNA2_FD_26588 | JGI IMG/M metagenome (IMG submission 26588) | reverse complement strand
GCGATTCGTCAAAAATGCCTCAACGAATTAAATGACAAACATAAAAATTGTTTACTCGTTCAATAATATTTGTTTTTCATAGAACTTTTTGAATTACCCAACGTTCTACTATAATAAAATAGCACATTTTTAACAAAAAAAGAAAATAATTGTATGTTTTGTTAAGATTTTTTTAGAATAACTAGCATTTTGATTCATTTATATTTTATTTTTTGTCAATAAATGATATATTTCCATTGGAGGTGTTAATGTGGAACAAGTAGTAATCATTGACGCATTAAGAAGCCCGATTGGTAAATATCGAGGGATGTATAAAAATATTAGTGCCAAAAAATTAGCAGTAAATGTTGTAACTGAGTTATTTAATCGCTATCCTAAAATAAAAGATGACGTGAATCAAGCTATTTTTGGTCAAGTTTTACAAGCAGGAAGTGGCCAAAATATTGCCCGGCAAATTGCTTTAGAAAGCGGCCTGTCACAAACTGTTCCGGCAATGACAGTAAATGAAGTTTGTGGTTCAGGTCTCAAAGCGTTGATTTTAGGGATGGAGCAGATTCAATTAGGGAAAGCCCAAGTTGTTTTAGCAGGTGGTTGTGAAAATATGACACGTGCGCCATATATTAGTGAATATGATAAACAAGCTGATAGCTACTCTACGCCACAGCCAGTGATGATTGTCGATGGTTTGACAGATGCGCTAAGTGGAAAACACATGGGCTTAACAGCTGAAAATGTAGCAGAGAAATATCAAATCACCCGTCAAATGCAAGATACTTATGCTTTACAGTCTCATCAAAAGGCTGCCACGGCAATGAGAAAGGGCTATTTTGAAAGTGAGATTGTCCCTGTAGAAGTTGAAGGTACAGTGATTACTTGCGATGAATCGGTGCGTCCAGATACTTCTTTGGATAAATTAGCTTCATTGAAAACTGTCTTTAAAGCAGCGGGTACTGTAACTGCTGGAAATGCCTCGCCGTTAAATGATGGGGCCAGCGCAGTACTTTTAGCAAGTGAAAGTTATGCAAAGGCGCATCAATTGCCTATCTTAGCAAAAATTAAGGCAACCAGTGAAGTAGGTATTGATCCACAATTTATGGGAATTTCTCCTATTGAAGCCATTCAACAGTTAATGAAACAAGTTGATTTAACCCTTGATGAGATTGATTTGTTTGAAATTAATGAAGCTTTTGCGGCCTCATCAATCGTCGTTAAAGAGCAGTTACAGATTCCTGATGAAAAAATCAATATTGCCGGTGGTGCCATTAGTTTAGGTCATCCAATTGGTGCGAGTGGGGCTAGAATTGTCACTACTCTTGCGCATCAACTCAAACGAACTAAAAAATGCTTTGGAATTGCTTCTTTGTGTATTGGCGGTGGCTTAGGATTGGCGATGTTAATTGAAAATCCCCAAGAACATTCAAATATTGAAAAAAAAAAGTTCCAACAGCTAACCATTGATCAGCGTCACGATTTCTTGCATGAAAGTGGTCTAATTGATGAAACGGTCATTGCTCAATGGCAAAATCATAGTTTAGATGAAAAAGTGATGAGTCATTTAATTGAAAATGTCGTTACGGACTATGCGTTGCCAGTAGGGATTGTCCCTGAATTTATTATGAATGAAAAAACTTATTATCTACCGTTTGCAACAGAAGAACCATCTGTTGTTGCAGCTTGTAGCTATGCAGCAAAAATGACTAAACAAACCGGGGGCTTTCAAGCAGAAGTTCAAAATCGTTTGGCGCAAGGGCAAATTGTCTTACAAAATATTGCCGATGTTCAGTCGATTGCTAGGGAAGTAGAGGCGTTATTGCCAAAATTAAAAGAGGTGGCGCAACAAGCTTATCCGTCTATTGTCAAAAGAGGCGGTGGTGTTGTGAAGCTTGCGACACGTACCTTTAATAGTGAAGCATTTTTATGTGTGGATGTTTGGATGGACACCAAAGAAGCAATGGGTGCCAATATGTTAAATACGGTATTGGAAGCAATGGCCACTGAATTAAGGCGTCAACTATCTGTGGATGTATTAATGGCCATTTTAACGAATTATACACCTGATTCTTTAGTGACAGCAAAAGTGGCAGTTGATTTTAATCAATTAGATAAGTTGGGCAATGGGCGACAAGTAGCTCAGAGAATTGTTCAGGCGAGTCGTTATGCACAGCTTGATCCATTTCGTGCAGTCACTCATAACAAAGGCATTATGAATGGGATAGAAGCACTATGTTTGGCTCTTGGAAATGATACCCGCGCCTTATCTGCTAATATTCATGCGTTTGCCAGTCGAGATGGACAATATCGTGGCTTAAGTACTTGGGAAATTGTCGAAAATCAGTTAGTTGGTAAAATTCAACTACCATTGATGATTGCTAGTGTAGGGGGGGCGACTCATGTATTACCTAAAGCGGCTAGTTTCCATCAATTATTGCAAAATAGCGATGCCAAAACATTATCGATGCTACTAGCGAGTGTGGGATTGGCCCAAAATTTGGCAGCCTTAAGAGCCTTAGTTAGTGAAGGAATTCAAAAAGGACATATGAAAATGCAGGCGCGTAGTCTAGCAATGAGTGTTGGTGCTAATGAACATGAAATAGCTAGTGTGGTTGAGGCATTATTGCAAACGACGATGAATCAAGAAAATGCCCGTCAAATCTTAACCCAAATAAGAAAAAGTAAGTAAAAAAAACGAGTGAAATCAGCTTTTGTGGATTTCACTCGTTTTTATAATGATTATCGATTTTCAAGTGGTGTGTTCGCAAAGTCTTCAATAACAGGAATGACTTCAAGTTTTAATTTGTATTTACGCTCTAAAGCTGATTCAATAGTGAATTGTCCGACTTTTGAAGTTGAAATCGTTGCTAATAGACGTTCATTCGCAGCTTGTTCAATCACTTGAATTTCATCAGCTAACTTTTTAACAGTAAATTTAGGGAAAGCAGTGATTTTTTCAACAAATGTATCGTAACCACTTTGAGTTGATTCTTCTTTTTTGCTAGTAGCATCAGTTGTTGGTGCTATTTCAGCTATTTTTTCTTCTTTTACTTCTTCTTGCACTGGTGTTACTTCTTGGGCTACTTCAGTTGATGCTTGTTGATTTTCTGTATTTGAACGTTTAGGTGCTTGATACCAATATGTAACAATTTCTTCTACTAAATTTGAACTAAATTGCTCAAATAAGCCTGGTTCTTCATTTTGAATACGTTTAATGATGGTGTCGAAAGTTTTATCGAGCGGCACAGTCAGTAATTTATCCTTTGTTGTTTGGCCAAGAAATTCGATAAATAGTTCATTTTTCCGATTTTTATAAGTATACACTTTAATCGGCATTTGATATTGGTTTAATGCTTTATTTTCTAATTCACGGAATAATCGATTTTTTGTTTGTTCCATTGATGGTCGAAAATTTTTAAGTAATTTTTTTAAGTTTTTCTTTTTCATAAAAACTCCTTTCAATCGTTCATAAATAATTATTCATCAGACGAAGATGTTTGGTTAGATGTTTCAATCGTTAAATCAGAAAATTTAGGAATAATAGCATAGCAATCCATCTCTTTTTGGTATGCTACAGCCATGTTTTCCCAAGTGAATAATTCATACTTTCCTAAGCGTTGATTTAATTCATTGATAAATTGTTGCTTGGAATAGTTTCTAGCAGGGAAATGTTGAATTTTTTCAGGATAAATCAAAAAGACAAAATCAGCTGAGAAGGCTTTTTTGATATATGCTGGTAATTCTTCAAGTCTTGTATACATGGACCATCCACTTCTTTCCACAAAAAATAAAGCACATCGCTTATTAGTTTATCAATAAATAGGTAAAAAGACAAATATTTTCTTTGACTTTTCATTGCAGTCTCTCTTTTTAAAACTTCATTAAGTCTATGGATTTTTCTTTTCAAGCAGTGAATTTTTAGGTAAACTAATTAAATGATAAAAAAAGAAAGGTTAAACAAATGGATATTTATTTAAAAGAAGCCTATTTACATATTGTCGATCGTCAGGCGGGAGATCCAGTGTTATCGGAGTTACCCCTAGATTTAAGTAAAGATTATTTACGTGAATATATTGAAAAGAAAATCGCAAAAATGTATTCTCCGCAATCTAAAGCTGGTCAGATTGATTTAGCTAGTGACATCGGGCAAATTCTAACACAACAAACGGAACTAAAAATGATGAGTCAGCAATTAGTTAATCTTTGGTATCAAAGCTATCAGCAAAGTGAGGAGGCTCCTTCTTGTGATATTATCGTAGCGAAATATGAGCTAGATACGACGCCTTATTTAGCTTTTTTGAAATTGAATTATTCGCAAGGTTATACGCATTTTCTAGATCAAACAGAAGAAGGTTTATACAATCAATTTATTTTGCACCAAGCGATTTTGCCAAATAAAACGCAAAAAGTCGATGAAGGCGTCATCATTAATTTGCAGACGTATGATTTTCAATTGTTAGAGAAACGCTATCAATTTTCAGGTGAGAAAAAAGCGTATTTCTCTACTGAATTTATTGCTCAAGTACCAAGCCTTTCTTTGGAGGAAAATGTCAAAGCAATTAAAAAAGTAGCCAGTAAAATCGGCAGTGAGTTTGCCGATGAAGATTATCAAGTCGTGGCAAAGGTCAAACAAGCAATCGTTGAATCCATTGATCAAAATGGTTATATTGAGCCAAAAGAAATTGCTGAATCAGTCTTTAAAGAAAACATTACTGCTCAGTTAGCCTTTCAAGAAAAGGTGGCCGAAAAAGGAGTCAGTGCCGCGGCGCCTTTAATTGCTAATGTGAAAGAGGTTAGCGAAAAGAAATATAATAAACAAAAGCTTAAACTATCAAACGGTATTGAAATGATTATACCAATGGATGTCTATCAAGATCCTAATTTACTGGAGTTTGTCAATCAACCTGATGGTACGATTTCAGTGATGATTAAAAATGTGGAAGATATATCAACAAAATTATAGTTGTTTTGGGAAATAAACGAAGCGAGCAATCAATACGATGAAAAAAATATTTAAGAAGTTCATGCTGCTGATGCTATTATTTTTCTTATTTTTAGGAGGATTTATCATTTATCAACGCGTTCAAGTGATTAAGCATGTGCGCAGTTATCAAGGGCTTGTCGCAAAGATTACAAAAGAAGCAGGAATTGAAAAATATCAATCGACCATTTTAGCGATTATGATGACCGAAAGTAAGGGGACTGGTCAGGATGTAATGCAAAGTTCTGAAAGTCTCACAAAACAAGTCGGGCAATTAGAAAATCAGGAGCAAAGTATTAAACAAGGAACAAAGCATTTCAAAGAATTATTAGATTATGCGCAAGTTCGTGGCTGTGATTATTCTACGGTACTTCAGGCATATAATTATGGGATGGATTATATTGACTATGTGGCCAATCACGGCAAGCACCATACGCAAGAATTGGCAGAAAAATATTCAAAAGAGGTTTTGGCGCCAGCGTTAGGAAATACTGAGGGAAAACGTTATCGATATCTTCATATTTTTTCAATTTTTCACAATGGGGGGTATCTCTATCATAACGGTGGGAACTACTATTATGCCAAAATCGTCAAGTGGAACCAATATCAATATGAAAGTTATGAAAAAATAATTCATTTAATTGAGTGAATTGCTTGAAAAATAGCAAAAACGCGCTTATAATGAATAGCATGGTATATTGTCTAGATTTTGAAAATGAAATCATATGAAAGTGACACCAACTTGTCTAAGATGACAAATTCGCGTCCTAGTACAAATTTGAGAAAAATTTCGTCTAGGGCGTGATTTTTATGAGATTTAGATTAAAAGTTAATGCAAATTCATGATAGGTTTAACGCATTTTTTATCATATGTTTGTACATATTTGGCGTAGTTCCTTCTTGTGACACTTAATCGAATAATGAATGAAGGTGACCAAATGGCAAGAATACCACAGCAAGTTATAGATGAAATCCGTGAGAAAACGGATATTGTAAACATTATTGGGCAATATGTTCAGTTAAAAAAAGCTGGGAAAAATTACTCAGGCTTATGTCCTTTTCACGAAGAGCATACTCCTTCTTTTTCTGTAGCAGGTGACCGTCAGTTTTATTACTGTTTTGGTTGTGGACGTGGCGGAAACGTTTTTAATTTTATTCAAGAATTAGAAGGTGTTAGTTTTCAAGAAGCGGTTGTAAGAGTGGCTGAAATGGAAGGAATTCCGTTAAGTACCCAGTATACGACTGCAGCAAAGCAAGCTAGTCATAATAAAAATGACTACTTATATCAAATGAATCAACAAGCTTGCGAAGTTTATCAACATATATTGAAAAATACCCAAATTGGTGAAGTAGCTCGGACTTATTTAGAAAAAAGGCAGTTAGATAGCGAATTGCTAGAAGAATTTCAAATTGGTTTTGCTCCAGATCGTCGGGATTTCTTGGTTAAAGTTTTTGAGCAAAGAGGATATACTAAAGAGCAAATGGGTGCTTCAGGCCTGTTTATCCAGTTAGAAGATGGCAGGTTCATGGATCGTTTTTATTCACGAGTTATGTTTCCTATTCAAGATGAGCATGGTCGGATTATTGCTTTTTCTGGTCGCTATTTACCAACAAATGATGAGGCAAACGATAAGCGTCAGCCTAAGTATTTGAATAGTCCTGAAGGTGAGATATTTAACAAGCGTGAAGTGCTATTTAATTTACATCGGGCAAAGGGTACTATGCGAAAAAATCAAGAAGTCTATTTATTTGAAGGCTTCATGGATGTTATTGCAGCGTATAAAAGTGGCATTCCCAATTGTTTAGCGTCAATGGGTACTAGCTTAACTGATCAACAAATTCGCCGTNTGGATAAATTGGTTAATCAAGTTGTTCTTTGTTATGATGGCGATCAAGCGGGTCAACATGCGATATATCGCGCCGTTTCGCTGTTTGAAGAACAAAGTCAGTTAAAAATTTTAATTGTCAGCCTACCTGAACGATTGGACCCAGATGAATATGTTAAAAAATATGGATCAGAATCTTTTGTTCAATTAGCACAACACTCACGGCAATCAGTTTTTCAATTTATGATGCAATACAAAAGAGCTGGTAGGAATTTAGAAAATGATCAAGAGCAAATTACTTATCTAAATGAATTGCTATTTGAATTAAAAAAAGTCGATTCAGTCATTGAGCAAGATAGATATTTAAATCAGTTAGCACTTGAATTTAATGTAAGTCGCGATGCCTTACAGCAACAACTTTCTGAAATTCAATTACCAAGCTCTATTGCGACGGTGCAGTATGATTTGCCAGTAGAGGAAAATGTGCCAGTTAATCAAGCACCGAAGATTTCCGTTCAAGTAGTTGTGAAAAAAACACAATTACAAAAAGCACAAGAATTATTACTATACCGACTTTTCAATAATCCTACACTGAATCAGCGCTTAAAAGCCGATGAAGTATTTTTCATTGATGAGATTTATCAAGAAATATATGTATTATTTGATAGTATTCTTGATGGTCAGGATACTTTCACTATTCAACAATTTTTGGATGTATTACAGGAAAATCATTTGCGTGGAAAAGTTGTTGAAATTGCGAATATGAATGTTCCAAAAGAAATGAATGAACAAGAATGGCACGATGTCATCACGCTAATAAAGAAACATCGACTTCAAGAGTTACTGATTACAAAGAAAAATGAACAACAATTAGCTAGACAACAGCATCAAACAGATTTAGAATTAAGATTAGCTGTTGAGATTATTCAATTAACGAAACAATTGAAACAAATGAGTCAATAGATGAAAGGGGACTTCTCAATGTCTGAAAAACCACAAAAATCATATGAACAAGCCGTTGACCAATTTATTCGTGAAAATCGCTATAAAGGTCAAGTTTTGTATGATGACTTATCAAACCAATTAGTCGTACCTTATTCTTTAGATGCTGATGCGATGGATCAATTAATTCAAAAAGTAGAAGACTCTGGAATAAGTGTAGTCGATGAAAATGGCGAACCATCTATTCACTCACTAAAAAGCAATCAAAAACATGCAGAAGAAGAGGAAGTAGATGACCGTGATTTATCTGCACCTACAGGAGTCAAAATTAATGATCCTGTAAGAATGTATTTAAAAGAAATTGGTCGTGTTCCATTATTAACAGCTGATGAAGAGGTTTCTTTAGCCTTAAAGATTGAACAAGGCGATCAAGAAGCAAAACAACGTCTAGCTGAAGCCAATTTACGATTAGTAGTAAGTATTGCTAAACGCTATGTTGGACGCGGCATGCAGTTTTTAGACTTAATTCAAGAAGGTAATATGGGCTTGATGAAGGCTGTTGAAAAATTTGATTATCGTAAAGGATTCAAATTTTCTACTTATGCTACTTGGTGGATTCGTCAAGCGATTACGCGGGCGATTGCTGATCAAGCAAGAACTATCCGTATCCCGGTGCATATGGTTGAAACGATTAATAAATTAATTCGTATCCAACGTCAATTGTTACAAGAATTAGGCAAAGAACCTACACCAGAACAAATTGCCGAAAAAATGGAAATGCCAACAGAAAAAGTACGTGAAATTCTAAAAATTGCGCAAGAGCCAGTATCCTTGGAAACGCCAATTGGTGAAGAAGATGACTCACATTTAGGTGACTTTATCGAAGACCAAGAAGCTACTTCACCAGCTGAACACGCGGCTTATGAACTCTTAAAAGAGCAATTAGAAGATGTACTTGATACATTGACTGATCGTGAGGAAAATGTTTTACGTTTACGCTTTGGTATTGATGACGGTCGTACACGTACATTAGAAGAAGTAGGGAAAGTATTTGGAGTAACCCGTGAACGTATTCGACAAATCGAGGCAAAAGCATTACGTAAATTACGCCATCCTTCACGTTCAAAACAATTGAAAGATTTCTTAGAATAATATTTTTTGGACTTACCCTTTCTTTCTTTTTTTGATCGAGGTAAGTCCTTTTGGTTTTCTGTATTTTTAATCAATTTGAAATATAATTTTTTATAAAATGCATTGGTTTTTACTAATAAGTTGTGATAAATTAAAGAATGAGAGTTTAAAAAAGGTATCATTTTAAACTAGTAAATGATTTTATAAAATAAGGAGCGATTTTTTTGAATAATCGATGCCCAAATTGTGGTTATGAACCGGTGGAACAAGATTTAATTTGTCCTAATTGCGGGATTGAAATAAAAGAAAATATCACCGAAAAATTGACTCATGATTCGAAAGAAAACAATGTAGCCACGCAAGAAAATGCGTTCATTGATGAAGTAGAAGCAATAAATTTTGAAGACACAAAAGAATTAAATGATGATATCGTATGGTCCGACTTACAAGACGAGCCTATCGGTAAAGTGATGAAAAATTTAGCTGAAGAGCATGATGTTCAATTAGCAGATAATGAAATTGCTGAAATAAATAGCGCACTAACAACTGATAGTGATTTTCCAGATGAATCCGAAACTCAGTTAGCTGATTTTGTGTTGATGAATAAAGAAAAATTGTCAGAAGCACAAAACTCTTCATTAGAAGAAAATCCAATTTTGGCGAGTTATCTTGAAATGCATAACGCAAATAAAGAGACGAAAAAGCAATTAGGGGAATTAGATGATTCGACTAATCCAGATAATGAATCATTGGATAATCATGATGTAATTGAGAATCAAAAGGCGAATCGTCCTCAATTTGATTCGGATTATATAGAAGATACATTACCGGAATCCGATGAGGATCCTATAGCTCTTGCCATGAAAAAAATTGATGAATTTAATCAACCAAAATCCTCATTTGAACAAGAAAGTGAGAGTGACAATGAGACTTCATCAAAAAAATGGCGTAATATTGCACTTGTTGGAGCGACAGTATTACTAGTTGTAGTTGGCGGAGGGTTTTATTATTCACATTACCAACGTCAGAAAGATAGTGAACAGCATATAATTGAACAAATAAATAAACAGGTAAGTCAATTAGCCAAAAAAATAAACAATCTATACACTACTAAACAAGCATCATATTTAAAGGATTCTGTAACGTTGGCAGAGATTAATGAACTTGAAAAAGAGTTGAAAAATTTTGATGGTCAAAAAGATTATCAGAAGCTAAAGAAGCAATTAGCGGATGCAAAAGAACAATTGTTAAAAGTACAGGAAATTAATGATTACTTTACTTCACCGGTGTTAAAAGAAGGTAAGTTGAATAAACACGCAGCTTTAGATTATTCGAAGAAATTTGATATGAAGTTGATTAGTAACCCTGAATCTTCCTTTGATAAGTTAGCAAACGAAGCTATTCTATTTGGACAAAAAGCATATACAAATTATGAAAAAGCCCAAACAGCAACTAAAGAACTTTCAGATGGTTATAAAAATGGGATATTAGCAAGTTCAGTAACTCGTGAAAAATATCAGCAGGCCAAAAAATTAGTTGAACAATTAGTAGACAGTAAGCAAAAGGATGAGATGGAAAAACAACTGCAGACAATTGATCAAGCACTTACTAAAAATGAGCAAGCTGCTAAAAAAGATGATGCTGAAAGTTCTCAGAATCCAAGTAATTCTGATGGAAAATCTACACAAGCAGCAACTTCAAGTCCTGTAGTACAGATTCAATCTAATCCTGTCAATACACAACCAATTTATACTTCTAGAATTAATGAGCAAAGTGAAATCTTGTCTCCACAGAGTACGCATCAAAACGCTAATCAACCCTTGATTGCTAGTCGACCTTCTGATTTGCAAGATGTGAATAATTCTGCATGGCAATGGGCTGATGGTGTACAGGATCGTGTATTACAAGCTTGTATTGGTAGAGGCTATATTGTAAGCGGTGGTTACGTTCTTGAACGTGTACGTATTGAAAATCAGGAAGGTTACTATAATTTGTTTGCAGTAATGCCGAGTGCAAAATTCCCAAATGCAAGTAGTAAAAACCCAATTTATGTTGTAACTATTAATTGTAAAACTGGATTTTATAAAGGAAATGGTAATGACAACACGATTCGCTAGTCGTGATAAATAATTTCATATTGCCAGAACTCTCTTTTTTCGATATGATAAGAACATCATATTTGAAAAAGGGAGTTTTTTTATGCAGTCAGGTTTAACATTTAGGCAAGGTGTGAAAGATTGTTTACCTACTGTACTAGGTTATATTGGTATTGGTTTTGCCATGGGAGTGGTAGGTAAAGGTGTCGGTTTATCAGTGATACAAGTAGGAATGATGTCTATTCTGGTCTATGCTGGTAGTGCTCAATTTATTATTTGTGGTCTGTTAGCTTTAAATGCGCCAATATCTAGTATCGTATTAACTGTCTTTATGGTTAATTTCCGTCATTTTTTGATGAGTTTATCCGTAGCCCAACATTTTAAACAAGTAAATTTATTCAATCGCATCGGTTTAGGAACGTTATTAACAGATGAATCCTATGGTGTCTTAACGGTCGAATTATTAAAAAATAAAAGNGTGACGAGTCAATGGCTGCACGGACTGAATCTAACAGCCTATCTGAGTTGGATTTTTGCGACGATGGCCGGGGCATTATTTGGTGGATTTATCCATAATCCTGAAACATTTGGTTTAGATTTTGCACTCGTTGCGATGTTTTTAGGTTTATTTTTATTCCAAGTAGAACGACCATTCAAGCAAAAAACAATCCAAACAAGTATTTTGCTTTTAAGTATATTTTGCTCATTAATCATCTTGATGCGCTTTTTCTCAGCTGAGGTGGCTGTATTAGCTTCTACATTAATTGGTTGCTTTGTGGGGGTGATGTTGCATGAGTCTTGATTTTCTAGTACTGCTGGCTTTATGCGGCTTAGTCACTTGGCTACCAAGAATTTTGCCATTTGTATTTTCTAATAAAATTCATTTTCCTAAAAAGATAGAACTTTTTATGAGTTATTTACCTTTAAGTATTTTAGCCGCCCTTTTCTTCCAAAGTTTATTTACCTTTCATGAAAATCAGTGGCCAGAGTTGAAAATTCCTGAATTGATTGCTTGTATTCCCACGCTTTTTGTAGGATACTATAGTAAGGATTTAATGAAAATTGTCGTGACGGGTATTATATCGATTGCTTTGATCAGATTATTTTTATAAAGGAGAATTTATGAATCATTTATTAGCAACTATTATCAGCGGTTTAGTTATTGATGAAAATGAAAATTATTATTTCGTTCAAAAAGAGGGTCAAACTTTTCGCTTACATAAAAATGAAGTACAAGCCTCTCTTGGTCAGATGGTAGAAGGGTTTACTTATGTGAATCAAAAACAACAATTAGCGATGACGACTAAGATTCCTAAGGTGCGTCAAGGTCATTATGCCTTTAGCAAAGTGACTGAAGTACGTAAAGATTTAGGGGTATTCTTAGATATTGGTTTACCAGATAAAGAGGTAGTATTATCCTTAGATGAACTACCAACCTTAACCAATCTTTGGCCAAAAGTTGAGGATGAATTATTAATCGGTTTACGCATTGATGATAAAGATCGTATTTGGGCAACCTTGGCAGATGAAAAAATCTTTAAAGCCATGAGTAGAAAAGCGACGGAGCAAATGCATAACCAAGATGTGAAAGCACGGGTTTATCGTCTAAAAATGGCCGGTACCTATGTATTAACACAAGATTATTATTTGGGCTTTATTCATCCAAGTGAACGCTATACTGAACCTCGCTTAGGAGAATTAGTTGATGCACGGGTCATTGGTTTACGTGAAGATGGTGTGTTATATTTATCAATGAAGCCAAGGAGTTATGAAGCCATTTCTGATGATGCACAAATGATTTTAGCTTATCTAAACCAATCCGCGACGAAATCTATGCCTTATACAGATAAGAGTTCACCAGAAGAAATTAAACAATTATTTGGTATTAGCAAGGGGCAATTTAAACGTGCGTTAGGCCATTTGATGAAACAAAAATTAATTGAACAAGTTGACGGCAAGACAAATCTACTATAAAATTTTTATTGAGCATTTTGTGTAAATGGTAGGGGGTACATGTCATGAATACAATGGCAACCTTAAATAAAATAAAGAAAATGTTGCATGATGCGGGCTTTAAATTAACACCCCAGCGTGAGGCAACGTTATTAGTTTTGCTTGAAAATGAGAAAGATCATCTCTCAGCAGAAGAAATCTACTTTTTTGTGAAACGTAAAAATCCTGATATTGGCTTAGCTACTGTATATCGTACGTTAGAAATTTTAACGGAATTAAAAGTGGTGGACAAAGTTAGCTTTAATGACGGTGTTGCACGTTATGATTTAAGAAAAGAAGGTGTCAAACGTTTCCATCATCATCTTCTTTGCTTAGAATGTGGTAATATTGAAGAGATTGAAGAGGACTTATTAGGAAGCGTTGAGGAAGTTGTGGAAAAAAGATATCATTTTCTAGTAAAAGATCATCGCTTAACTTTTCATGGCATCTGTAAAAACTGTCAAGAAAAACATCAATTGGAAGGGAGAAGTTAAAGGAATTTTCCTTACTTCTGCCCTTTTTTCAGGATAGGGGTTTATAAGATGGAAACTCAATTGCAGGCATATCTTCATTATTTAACGACCGAAAAACATTTAGCTCAAAATTCATTAGTGAGTTATGAACGAGATTTAAAGCATTATTTTGCATTTTTAAAAGAAAAAGAAATTACCGATTTAGAGCAAGTGCAAAAAGCCCATGTACAGCAATTTTTGCGTAAATTACAAGAGGATAAACGTGCGACTTCTTCTATTATGCGGATGTTAAGTAGTATCAAAAATTTTCATTTATACTTACAACTCCAACAAATCACTACACATAATCCTGCAAGTAGCATCGAAATGGCAAAACTTGCGCCTAAAGTTCCCGAGTATTTGACGATTGAAGAAGTGAATCAATTATTGCAACTGCCAGATACCAAAAGTTTACGTGGCGTTCGTGATCGGGCTATTTTAGAGTTGTTATATGCTACAGGTTTAAGGGTCAGTGAGTGTATCGCCTTAAAGGTTGAAAATGTACATTTAGATTTAGCCTATCTTGAATTTGAAGGAAAAGGGCAAAAAGTGCGTATATTACCCTTGGGCAGTGAATGNGTCAAATGGTTGAGAAAGTATCTATACCATGTACGGCCATCTTTAATGAATCATCAAGAAAATCAGATTCTTTTTTTAACCCAACAAGGAAAAGCATTTACAAGACAAGGCCTGTGGAAAAATATCAAGCAATATGTCGCTCAATCAGGTATTCAAAAGGTTGTAACCCCACAGACTTTGCGGCATAGTTTAGCCATCCATCTTTTACAAAATGGCGCTGATTTAGCCAGTGTGCAAGAATTACTTGGACATGTGGATTTATCAACGACACAAATGTATGTGCAAGCAACAAAGCGCCGATTAAGTGAATCTTATCAACAATTTTTCCCTAGAGCATAGAAATGAGGTATCCATTTGGAATTACAATTTAAGCTTGAAGGTTTTGAAGGACCTTTAGACTTATTATTACATTTGATAAACAAGTTAGAAATTGATATATATGATATTCCAATTGCTGAAATCACGGAGCAATATTTAGAATATCTTCATGCCATGCAGACTTTTGAATTAGAAATTGCTGGTGAATATATTGTGATGGCGGCAACCTTGATGGCGATGAAAAGTAAAATGTTATTACCAACGCAACAAGTGGATTTTGATGAAGATTCGCAATATGAGGAAGACCCAAGAGAAGCTTTAGTGGAACAATTATTGGAGTACCGTAAATATAAATATGCTGCCAAAGAATTATCTAAAAAAGCCGAGGAACGGAGTCAATATTATACGAAGCGCCCCACAGATTTACAGGAGTATCAACAAGAAGTACGCCTAGATTTAAATCAAGTGAATACCATTGATTTGTTTTTGGCTTTTCACCATATTTTGGAAAAACAAAAGCGTAAAATGAATGTCGAGGCTACCGTGGTGGCAGATGAGTTTAGTATTGAAGATAAGATGGTCGAAATTCAAGAAAGATTGTTAAAAGTCCCAATAAAACAAGGCGTCACACTAGATAGTTTATTAACAACGTATAATCGTAGCGAAATCGTGATTACTTTTATGGCATTATTGGAATTGTTAAAACATCAACAAATTAAAGTACAACAAGCAGCGAGTTATGAGCCATTATATTTGTATCGAGTAGAGGAGGTGTAATTTTGGATATTAGTCAATTGGAAGCTTTATTATTTGTGGCAGGCGATGAAGGAATGAGCATCAATGAACTTAGCTATGTTCTTTCCTTATCCACTGAACAAGTATTTGCAGGCTTAGTACAATTAAATCAAAAATATAAAGAAGATGAAACCTGTGCCATTGAACTGAAAGAATATGCTAACCGCTATATGATGACGACCAAGGGAAAATATCAAAACCTTTTACAAAAATATAGTCAGTCACCAATGGCTGCTCGATTATCTCAAGCTGCTTTAGAAACTTTGGCTGTAATCGCATATAAACAGCCTTTAACGCGTATGGAAGTAGATCAAATTCGAGGTGTCAATTCCAGCGCTTCGATCCAAAAATTACTAAACTTTCAGCTAATTGAAGAAAAAGGTCGCTTAGAAGCACCGGGTCGTCCTAGAATATATGGCACAACAGCTTATTTTATGGATTATTTTGGCTTGAAAAATATAGAAGAGTTACCAGATATTTCCGAAATGGAAGCTGATTTAGCGCAAAATCAAACGCAGTTATTATTTAAAGGATTGGCCGAAGAGGAAGAAGGAAATCCTGATAACCTAGAACAAGAATAATGGAAGAGAGGAAAACGATGGAAAGACTACAGAAAGTAATTGCTCATGCTGGGGTGGCTTCTAGACGTAAAGCTGAGCAACTGATTTTAGATGGCAAAGTGAAAGTGAATGGTCAGACAGTGACGACACTTGGCATAAAAGTTAACGCTACAGACGAAGTAAGTGTCAATGATGTCCCGATTTATCAAGAAGAACCTGTTTATTATATGTTTTATAAACCACGTGGCGTGATAACAGCTGTTGAAGATGATAAGGGCCGTGCCGTTGTGACAGATTATTTCACCGATGTGACGCAAAGAATTTATCCGGTGGGAAGATTAGATTATGATACATCAGGTTTGCTTTTATTAACGAATGATGGTCAGTTTGCCCAACGTTTAACACATCCTAAGCATGAAGTTGAAAAAATATATGTGGCTAAAGTCAAAGGTTTAGCTGATTCTAAAAAGCTTTATCCATTAACAAAAGGTTTACGCTATGAGAAAGTGACCTATGCGCCGGCTCGCTATGAGATTTTATCTACCAATCAAAGCAATGGAACAAGTATTGTGAAATTAATGATTCATGAAGGAAAAAATCACCAAGTCAAAAATATGTTCAAAGCTGTAGATTTACCAGTGATGAAATTAAAACGTGAAGGCTATGGTGATTTAACGCTAGGCAATCTTCGTCCAGGACAATATCGCCCATTAACTAATAAAGAAGTCAAACATTTGCTGCATTTATCAAAATAGCTGATTGTAATTTATTTCACATAAATTGTGCAAAAAGGTTGTTTTATTTTTGAATAGGTGTATAATGTAGCTGAACTTGAAAAAATATAGAATAAGGTTCGTCTTCAGGGGCAGGGTGTAATTCCCGACCGGTGGTGATAGTCCACGACCTGTTCAGTAAGTTTACTTATTGAATGGCTGAGCTGGTGAAATTCCAGTACCGACAGTATAGTCTGGATAAAGAAGATTGGCGTATTTGATTTACTCTATTTTTGTGTAATGATGTACCCTATTTTTCCCCTGGAAAAATAGGGTATTTATTTTATGGATGTGAAGCAGTTATGTTAGCTGCGCAGCTATTTTTAATGAAGTAAACGATTTCTTATTTACACAAAAAGGTAGTTAGATAGGTTCATTCATGGAGATGAATCCTTGTAAGGAGGATTAATTTTATGAAGAATAGTAGAGTTCAAAAATTAGTGGGGGTAGCTGTTTTAGCTGCGATGGCGTTAGTATTACAATATTTAGCTTTTCCAATACTTCCTGCCTTTAGTTTCCTTAAGATTGATTTTAGTGATATCCCAGTCTTATTGAGTATGTTTTTATTTGGTCCACTAGCGGGTGTGAGTACGGCATTTATTCGTTCGTTCTTGCATCTATTAACGACAGGGATTGCTGATCCAGCCAATATGGTTGGTGATGTAGCTAGTTTTTTAGCTAGTATGGTTTTTGCTTTACCGATTTTTGTGTTCTTCAAGGATACGACTAAAAAATCAAATCGTTATTTAGGTTTATTTATAGGAATTTGTTCATTAACTGTATTCATGAGTGTGGCAAATTATTTTGTGATTACACCACTTTATTTACATTTCTATTCACTGTCTGCCAATCAAATGCTAGGAATGGCTTTAAGTAAGTATATTGCAATTGGCATTGTACCTTTTAATCTCATTAAGGGCGCCTTTGTTTCTGTTGTTTTTGTAGTATTGCATGCGAAATTACTACCTTGGCTTTCACGTAAAACGCTTCGAAAAACAAGTATAAATATTCATTAATAAAAAATTAACTAATGCTGTATCTAATTTATTTAGATACAGTTTTTTTGTTCATTAATCAGTTAAAGAAGTCGGTCTGTCTGCGTATTTTTTTTACGAAAACTATGGTAAAATAATGGTGATTAAATAATATATAATATTATTTATTTGTAAATATTCGAGGATGAAAAAGTTACACAATTTATTTGTTTGGGGATGGATAAAATGAAGGACAACCGATGGAGATTACTGGATATATTTACACAACTATTGGAAGGAAAACCGATTAAAATTAGTGAATTAGTTGATAAAAATTATGGGACTGAAGACACAATTCGTAAAGATAAAGATTCTATTCGTGATTTTTTAGCAGAAAAAGATTTAGATCGTGGATTATTTGGACAAATGTCTTATCAACATGGTGTAGGATTTTATTTAGACCGTTCTTTTACCTTAACTGATGATGAAAGAATTGCGATGATTAAGGTTTTGCTCTCAAGTCGCGCTTTACATCGTGAAGAAATGTTGCCGATTATTGATAAGTTAATTAAGCAATCGAGTGAACCTAAAAGACTAGAAACCATGGTGAAAAGTGAAAAGTTTGCTTATATGGGTGTGCCTAAATGTGTGGATATGCTCGAACGTATCCAATTGATTCAATATGCGACCGAACATCAAATTCCAGTTTCTTTTATCTATCAAAAGAACTTTCAGACCTTTGAATATAATCGAATCCCTTTAGGTGTGGTATTTATAGATATCTATTTTTATATGATTTCTTCTTCTCATACTTCTGAAGATTTTTTAGATTTTGAACATGCCAATAAATTTCGTATCAATAATATGTCAAATCTGCGGATTGATGAGAAGGTTTCGGTTCCTCGTCTACAGTATTCACAATTTCCAAAATTAGGTGAGTTTAGAAATCAAACAGGTCGTTGGGCATTTTTAGGAAAGCCGATTGAATTAGAAGTAGAATGTCTATTTGATCCTTCTTATATTCTAGATAGATTTCCTGATGCGAAGATAATCTCTCAAGATGAGGAAAAGAAGGTTGCAAAAATGGTTATCCCTACCAATGATGGCTATGNAACTAAAATGTGGATTTTAAGTCAATCGAATTCAATGCGAGTTAATAAACCAAATTATATGCGGACATCCATCATTCAAATATTAAATCAAATTGCTGGTTTATATGGCTATGAACTCGTAAAAAAAGTTGATAAATAAAAAATCTGTCAGGAATTTTCTTGACAGATTTTTAGCGCTTTTTTTAATTTTTTGCGTATTAATATACTAGAGAGATTATCTTTCTAGTATAATTGCTCGCAC
>JGI24708J26588_10001439_pt1 | contig 18865 bp, 11 predicted proteins | sample BioPla1DNA2_FD_26588 | JGI IMG/M metagenome (IMG submission 26588) | reverse complement strand
TATAATAAAAGGTTTGGAGATCACCACATAGATGCTATTATGGGATTCGAAGCTTCAAAAATTGATACTCCTAGTGCTTGGTTACATTCTATACCTACAGCAAATTCACTGACTCTTATAGATTATGAAACTATGGATGAGTACGATGATCGAGGTAAAGAAACACAAACACGTATGGGTTGGCTATGGAAAGCGAACTATGATTATGCCAATAAATATCTCTTTGAGTTTACTGCTCGTTATGATGGTTCTTGGAAGTTCCCTCCTGGTGATCGTTGGGGCTTTTTCCCTTCAGCTTCTTTGGGATGGAGAATATCTCAAGAAGGATTTTGGCAAGATAGTAAACTTGCGAACTTCTTTGATGACTTAAAAATCCGCATGTCTTATGGACTTGTAGGAGACGATAATGTTGGCGGTTATGCACCTTTTGATTACATGTCAGGTTATAACTATAAATCGGGTGGTGGTGTTATTGATGGACAGTATGTTCTGGGTTCAGCGCCTAGGGGATTACCTGTAACGACATTATCGTGGATAGAAGCTAAAATATTTGATGTGGGTATTGATTTTGGATTCTTAAATAATCGTTTAACAGGTCAATTAGATTATTTTCGTAGAAAAAGAGATGGACTTCCTGCTTCAAGATATGATATTTTATTGCCAACAGAAGTTGGCTTTGGTTTACCTCAAGAGAACTTAAACTCAGATATGACTCAAGGTTTTGAAATGATTTTGAGATGGTCTGATTTCATTAGTGATTTTAAATACTCTGTGGGATTTAATATGACATATGCTCGTTTCTATGATTGGGAACAATATAAACCTAGATTCAGTAACTCATGGGATTATTATAGACACTCAATCAATAAACGTTTTGGATATGTAAACTGGGGTTTAACTGCTGATGGACAATTTAAGGATTGGGAGGAAATCGCAACTTGGCCCATAGATAATGATAGACAAGGAAACAAGACTCTTAGACCTGGTGATGTTAAATACAAGGATATAAATGGTGATGGTATAATTAATCATTTAGATGAAAGACCTATCGGTTATCGTGAAGGTTCAACTCCTAACCTAAANTTTGGCTTTAACTTCAACTTTGCATGGAAAGGCTTTGATTTAGGCTTTGATTTAACTGGAGGAGCACTATATTCTTTTTATCAAGATTGGGAGGCTAGGAATCCATTTCATGATGGAGGTAATAACCCTCAGTATTACATGAGTGATACTTGGAGATTAAAAGATATTTGGGATGCTGATAGTGAGTTAATAAAAGGTAAATATCCAACTTTACTGACAGGAAATAGCTCTCATAGCAATTATTGGAATAGTACATTTTGGAAGAAAAATGTAAGGTATATAAAGATGAGAAACTTAGAGTTTGGCTATACCTTGCCTAAGCATTGGGTACAAAAAGCTTCTTTACAGGATGTTCGATTTTATATAGCAGGTCAAAACTTATTTACTATTTCGAACTTACCAGATGTTGATCCTGAGCAAGCGGATAATAATATTCTAGGGTATCCTACAATGAAAATTATTAATATTGGACTAAATCTTAAATTTTAATAGAATGAAAAATAAAATATATATTCTTCTTTTAGGAGTTGCATTGCTATGTGGATGTAGTGGATTCCTAGATCAGAATCCAGACAAAATATTAACTGATGATCAGATTTTTAACGATGAAGTTATGTTGAAATCTGTATTGGCTAATTATTACAGTCGTGTAACATGGGGACAACATCATAATGATTCCTATTCTTACACTATTATTGATGAAGCTGCAAAGTTTGATGGGGGACCAGATCATCGTTCTACTTTTGAAGACGATCGATGGAGAGTCTACGATTATACCTTATTAAGAAACATCAATCAGTTTTTAAAGGGGTTACGAGAAACTAAAGCTTTAGATGAGGAAGCAAAAAAAGTGTATTTTGGCGAGGCTCGCTTTTTAAGAGCTTGGTGTTATTTTAATATGGTGCGAAGTTTAGGTGGCGTCCCTATTATTGATGATGAGGTGTATGATTATACACCTGGAATGAATGTTGAGGAGGAGCTTCAAAGACCACGATCAACAGAAAAAGAAACATATGATTATATTATCTCAGAGTGTCAAGAGATAGCAGATTTATTAACAGAGGAAAAAACAATAAACTCAGCAAGAGCAAATAAATGGACCGTTAAAATGCTTGAGGCTAGAGCAGCATTGTATGCGGCATCTATAGCTAAATATAANTCTTTAATGGTTGATCCTCTTAAGACGNCTAATGGTTCGGTAGGTATATCTTCGGAGTTTTCAAAAGCATATTATACAACCGCATTGAATGCAGCAAAAGCTGTTATTAATGGAGGAGCTTATGAGTTACAAGACAAAAAAGATGATAAAGGAGTGAATTTTTATGAAGCAACTTCTGTAAAAGAGAATAATACAGAGGTGATTTGGGCTAGAGATTATATTTATCCTGGACAAACTACTGAATTTACTAAATTTAATATTCCTAAAAGTCATGCTGAAGATATAGATAATAGTTATGGAGGTCCTATTTTAAATTTGGTTGAAGAGTATGAATTAATAGAGACAGATAATCCTGGATATAAAGAAAAGATTAAAACAAAGGATGAAGATGGGAATTATATTTTTTATTCTTCAGCTGATGCTCCATTCAAAGATAGAGACCCTAGACTTTGGGGTACAGTGATTTATCCCGGAGCAGAGTTTAAAGGAACACCTGTTATTTTACAGGCAGGACAATTGAATAAAACANCTAAGGGATGGAGCTTAAAAGTTGGTCCTTTAGATTCTAAAGATGAAAACGGAAATATAATTACATCATTTAATGGCCCAAGAGAGAGTAATGAGCAGTATATAAATAAAAGTGGTTTTTATTATAGGAAGTTTTTAGATGAGACACCACAGTCATCAACTCGTGGAAGAAACTCAGAGATGTGGATGCCTCGTTTTAGAATATCAGAAGCATATATGATAGCTTGTGAAGCTAGTTTTGAATTAGGACAGAATGCTGAGGCTTTGAATTATATAAATAAAGTGAGAGAACGCGCAGGTGTAAAACAATTACAATCTATTACTTTTGATAATATTGTACATGAACGACGTGTAGAGTTTGCATTTGAAGATCATCGCTATTGGGATCTAAAACGTTGGAGGTTAGCACATAAGGTTTGGACAGGGAATAATGACGATGAAAATGCAAGGCATCGTAGATTATGGCCCTATATGGTAGTTGCTCCTGGTGACCCTAATGATGGAAAATGGGTATTTATAGAAGACTTCTTATTTATGTCTCCAAATGCTCGTTATTTTAAAATGCAAAATTATTATAACTTTATAGATTTAGGTTGGATAAATAATAATCCTAAATTAGAAAAAAATCCATATCAATAAAAGAATGAAAATGAAAAAAATATTATTTATTACAATTATAGGTTTACTGCTAATTTCTTGTGGTAAAGATAATTATGATTCTCCTAGCTCTATCATTGAAGGAAAAATAACTTATCAAGGAGAGACGTTAGGACTTCGAGGGACAGGAGAAGCTATTAAATTGCAATTATATCAAGATGGTTATGATAAAAAAGACCCTGTAGCTGTATATGTAGGACAAGATGGCTCCTTTCGATCTGTGTTATTTAATGGGGAATATAAACTAGTAACTAGTGATAGAAATGGACCTTGGAAAAACTCACGAGATACAACCTATATTAGCTTGAAAGGAAAGGCTACTGTTGAACTTGAAGTGATTCCATATTTTACTATAACTAATGAGACTCTCAAGCTTAATGATAATAGTTATGAAATAACATTCGATATAAATCAGATTGTAAAAGAAGCAAAAATAGCAAAAGTTATTCTTCTGCTTAGTAAAACGACTTTTGTTGATGATGCTAATAACATTTTGCGCCAAGATATAACTGATAACATTAAGGTTGGTAATAATACTTTTTATGTTGATATATCAGATAATGAAAATGTGTCAAAAGCGAAAGCGTTATTTGGAAGGGTTGGAGTATTAACTGAGGGAGCTGATCAAGCTATATATTCTAAGATTGAGCGTTTGCGTTAATGATATTTCTTTTGCTAAAATTGCATCGTTTTTATATACTCGTATGAGTTTTAAACACACCTCTATTTTATGGAGGTGTGTTTTTTTTAATGTTTTTCCGGTATGTTAAAATTGCATTATAGGACGATCAAACAAGTTGCTTTTGATTACTATATTCAATTCAAATATTGATTTGAACAGCAGTTTTCCTTCATTGGTTTAGTATTTTTCTTTATATCAAGAATATATGTTCAAATTTGGTTTTTAGATTAGACGATAAGAACAGTCTGTTTTATTGTGTTGTAAAATCGACTAAATTATAAATCCATTATTTAAGTGGGATAATATAAATAAGATATTAAAAATTAAAAACATGAATCGATTAACTTATACACTCATCCTAGTGTGTTGTTTTACTTTAAGTGCTTTGGGAGGAAATCTATATACAAGTCCTCTTAAAACTCAGCTGCGTGCACCATCTGTTCCATTAATAACCTCTGACCCTTATTTGTCTATTTGGTCTCCTTACGATGAACTCACCAGTGGAAATACAGAACATTGGACAGGAACAGAGCATCCCTTGTTAGGAGTTTTGAGGGTAGATGGTAAAACCTATCGATTTATGGGTGAAGATAGACTAGAGCTTTCTACTATTTTACCTATGACAGATCAAAAGGCTTGGGAAGGTAGTTATACTTTTGAAAAACCTCATGAAGGGTGGATGAATCTTAATTATGATGATTCTACTTGGAAAAAAGGTAAAGCTGCTTTTGGTACAAAAGATTATGAAGGGGTTTCTACTCCTTGGAAAACTCAAGATATTTGGGTGAGAAGAACATTTGACTTAAATGATGATATTACAAATCGAGTGGTTATGCTAAAGTATTCGCATGACGATACTTTTACTTTATATTTAAATGGAGAGAAATTAGTACAAACTGACTATGAATGGAAAAGTGATGTTGTATTAGAATTAAATAAAGCAGTTAAGAAAAAACTGAAGAAGGGTACCAATGTGATAGCCGTCCATTGTGAAAATAATGCAGGAGGAGCTTTTGTTGATTTTGGTTTGTATTATGGGGATTCTAATGTTCCAATATTTCATCAAAAGGCAACTCAGCTTTCGGTAGATGTATTGCCCACACAAACCTATTATAGTTTTCAGTGTGGTCCAGTGGAGCTGAACTTGGTGTTTACTGCTCCTTTATTATTGAATAACTTGGATTTAATATCTACTCCTATAAACTATATTTCGTATGAGGTAAAAGCGCTTGATAAAAAAGCTCATGATGTACAGATCTATTTTGAAACGACTCCTGAGTTAGCCGTCCATCAAAATAGTCAACCTATAATGTCAAAGAAAGAATCTAAAGGAAATTTCAATTATTTAAAGGCAGGGACAATTGATCAGCCTATTACGAAGAGAACGGGTGATGCTACAAGAATTGATTGGGGGTATTTGTATTTAGCTTCAAACGCAAAAAGTGAAAGTGAAAGCTTGTTTTTAGGTGATTATTTTACAGCTAAGAATCAATTTAATACCAATGGAGTAGTAAGAAATTCAGAAACAGAGTTGATAACTCGATTTTCTAACGGAGATAAAATGCCTGTATTGGCTTATGTTAACGCATTAGGAGAAGTGAAGAAATCAGAGGATAAGTCGGGATTTGTAATGTTAGGTTATGACGATATTTACTCTATTGAATATTTTTATAAAAGAAGACCTGCTTACTGGAAGCATGAAGGTGATGTTACTATTTACGATGCTTTTGAAAGAGCAAATAAAGAGTATGCTTCTGTTATGGATCAATGTAGATCTTTTGATATTCAATTAATGAATGATGCTGAAAAAGCAGGTGGAAAAAAATATGCGGAACTGTGTGCTTTAGCTTATCGACAAGCTATCTCAGCGCATAAACTAATAAAAGATGAAGAGGGCAATTTGTTGTTCTTATCTAAAGAAAACAACAGTAACGGTTGTATTAATACGGTTGATTTAACCTATCCTTCATCGCCTTTATTTTTGCTTTATAATACAGAATTAATGAAAGGTATGATGACACCTATCTTTTATTACAGTGAGAGTGGAAGATGGAATAAGCCATATCCTGCTCATGATTTAGGAACTTATCCAATAGCTAATGGGCAGCAATATGGGGAGGATATGCCAATTGAAGAAGCTGGAAATATGGTGATACTAGCAATGGCAATATCTAAATTAGACAATGATGCCTCGTATGCTAAGAAACACTGGGATACATTAACTGAATGGGCTGAATATCTTGCTGAATATGGTTTTGATCCTGCGAATCAATTATGTACTGATGATTTTGCTGGTCATTTAGCACGTAATGCAAATCTTTCTGCTAAAGCAATTATGGCTGTGGCTAGTTATGCAGAAGTTGCAAAAATGTTAGGTAAAAATAGTGTCTATAGCACGTATCGAAAAAAGGCTAAAGAGATGGCTGTGGAATGGGAGATGATTGCTAGAGATGAAGCTCATTATATGTTAGCTTTTGGTAATGCTGGAACTTGGAGTCAAAAGTATAATATCATTTGGGATGTTGTTTTTGACTTAGATGTATTTCCTAAAGAAATTATTGAAAAGGAATTAGCTTTTTACTTGACTAAGCAAAATAAGTATGGCTTACCATTAGATTCACGAGCTGATTACACAAAGTCAGATTGGATAATGTGGGTTGCTTCTTTAGCTGACTCAGAAGAGGTGTTTCAAGAGTTAATAGCTCCTATTTATAAGTATGCAGATGAAACAAACTCGCGTGATCCGTTAAGTGATTGGCATGATACTCATGATGCAAGGCGTATGAATTTTAAAGCTCGTTCAGTGGTTGGGGGATACTTTATGAAATTGTTAAAATATAAGATTGAAAATCAGGATAAATAAGCATCAATAAAAGTTCTCTTTTCAATTAGGGTTACAAAGATAAAAGACTTCAAGTTACTGAAGTCTTTTATCTTTTTTTTATTCTGTAATATTTTTTTTCTATTAAAAGAGAGCATTCGATAATATATAAGAGCTATAATTATAGACATCTATATTAATTCGTATCTATCACCTGTTAAGATACGGATAACCCCTTTCATTTCGAGTGTAAATAAAAGAGTGTGTAATTGGGTGAGAGGAATCTTTGTTTTCAATAGTATATTATCAAATTGCATACTGCCTTGTTTTTGCAATAAGAGAGCTATTTCCTTCTCCTGTGGGGTTAAATCTGGGAATAAAGACCTTTGAATAGGGCTCTTCTTTTTATTAAAACAATTCCATTGCATAGCTTTAACAAAGTCTTCGGCAGAGGTTATAAGAGCTGCTTTATTTTGTCTTATAATTTTGTTACATCCTTCAGAATATTGGTCTGTTGTTCTCCCGGGAAATGCAAAACAATCTCGGTTATAGTCGTTAGCTAAATCTGCTGTAATTAATGCACCTCCTTTATTCGCCGATTCAACTACTATTGTAGCATCACTCATACCTGCAATAATTCTATTGCGACTTACAAAATTGTATCGTTCGGGCTCTGTATGAATAGGGAATTCTGTTATAATACCTCCCTTGTTATACATTTGCTCAGCAATATTTTTGTGTTGATTAGGATATATTCTATCTAGTCCGTGAGCTAACACACCTACTGTTGGATGATTAAACTCTATAGCTGCCTTATGTGAGGCAATATCAATGCCAAAAGCAAGTCCACTAATAATTAAAGCATCAGGTATTGAGAGGTGTAAGTCGTTAATAAAGTCATGGCATAGTTTCTTTCCATATTGTGTTGCTTTTCTAGTACCTACCATGCTTACTACATAGGGAACATTAAAGTCGCAGTTACCTCTGAAGTAAAGAACTAATGGAGCATCAATACATTCCTTAAGGCGATAAGGATATCGTTTGTCAGTATAAGTAATGCATTGAATGTTGTGGTTAAGTGCAAACTGATACTCTTCTAAGGCTCTGTTTTTTCTCTCTTTAGAAAAGAGAGAAGTAATAAGGTCTTCTTTAATACCTGGAAGGAGTGTCTTGAGTGTTGTTTTCGATGATAAAATAGTAGAAGCAGATTCTAATCTATCTATCAGTCTTTTTCTAATTTTAAGCCCTAACGTAGGAGTAAGAGTTAGGGCTATACTGGCTATAATTTCTTCGTCATTCATGGTTTTCTAAAAAAGGAGCAAAGGCTTCATCAAATAAAGAGTTGTGTGCAAGTTTACCATTAACAATGCATACCGATTCAACTACGGCACGTATTACCAACTTATTATCGGACTTGCGAAAGATGTCTTGATGAAAAGCATATTTTATCCCTTCTTTCTTTATGTATAGTTTTGATATGTAATAATCGCCACTGGTTAGGGGTGTTTTAAAGGCCAGATTAGCACGAGCAATAACTGGATCAATACCTTTATCGTGTAGTTCAGCAATACTAATATTTAGAGTATCTAGAAATTCATGTCGAGTATGTTCTAGATAGTGTAAATAGTTAGCATGATTTACGATGCCCTGAAGATCACATTCGTAGGTTCTAACCTTCATTTCTAATTCAAAGATATACTTACTCATATTATTGTATTTTTTTTCTTTCTAATTTACTTGCTGGCACTATTTTATAGAGTTTATCATTGGGCCTGATTTTATCTTTTATTTTGAAAGAAAAGTTNTNCCCTTTATTGACNTCTTTTACGGGTTTTAAGTCNACTCTAGGCTCTTCTAAAGTTGCATATATCGCCCCTGTAGTAGGTCCTGTAATAAGTATTTTGTCCCCCTCTTTTAATAATCCTGCTTGTGCTTTAAATTCAGCAACTTGAATGTTAGTAAAGTATTTAATTCCTTTGCCTACATAAACTTTACGTTCAGTAGCTTCTGATCCATAATTTTTACTCCACTCTCCCAATCTTTGTCCTAAATAATACCCATCCCAAAAGCCACGATTAAAAACAGTCTTTAATTTGTTATCCCATTGTTCTATTTTTTGATCGGTGAAGCTATCTTCTAGGTATGCTTGTATAGCTTCTTTATAACAACTGACAACAGTTTTTACATATTCAGGACCACGAGCCCTACCTTCTATTTTAAACACACGTACTCCAGCGTCAATCATTTTATTCATAAAGTGAATAGTTTTAAGATCTTTAGGAGACATAATATATTCATTGTCAATTTCTAGTTCAGCACCAGTATCTTTATCCGTTACATTGTAAGCTCTTCTGCATATTTGCATACAGGCGCCACGGTTAGCAGAGTGATTCATCTCATGCAATGATAAATAACACTTTCCTGAGACAGCCATACATAATGCACCATGACAAAACATCTCTATGCGGATCTGTTTTCCATTGGGTCCACAAATGTTCTCTTTTTCTATTTGTTCATGAATTTGACGCACTTGTTCTAGGTTTAATTCTCTGGCTAGTACAACTACATCGGCAAATTGTGCGTAAAAACGCAAGGACTCAACATTTGTAATATTAAGTTGAGTTGATAGATGTACCTCTTGACCTATAGAGTTGGCATAAAGCATTACGGCAACATCGCTGGCAATAATAGCCGAAATATTGGCTTCTTTTGCAGCATTAACAATGGTTTTCATCAGTTCCATGTCCTCATCGTAAATAATAGTATTTACTGTGAGGTAACTTTTAACATCATGTTTATCACACGTTGTGGCTATTTCTTTTAAATCTTCTATTGTAAATGTTTTAGCAGATCTAGCTCGCATATTAAGATTTTCAATACCAAAATAGATTGAATTTGCACCTGCTTGTATCGCTGCAGCTAAGGATTCTCTTGATCCTACTGGAGCCATAATTTCAAAATCCTTTATATTGTATTTCATTGGTCTATGGTTTTATAATAAAGAATAACTATGAAGTTATTCAATCTTAGAATTTGTATAACTTTGATAAGTTAACAGACGTAACTTTCTTATTCTTATGACAAAGATAGAGTTTTTCCCTATTTTTGCAGTGTTAAATCCATTACTAATTATTAATTAATAAATTCATAGTAGTGAAAATTAGAGATTTAGACCTAGGAAACCATCCTATTATATTAGCTCCAATGGAGGATGTGACTGATGCAGCATTTCGTCTTCTATGTAAGGAGTTTGGTGCAGATATGGTATATACTGAATTTGTATCTAGTGATGCTTTAGTTCGTTCAATTGAAAAAACAATGCGTAAGCTAGAAACTAGTGATGAAGAACGCCCTGTTTCCATTCAGATTTATGGAAATGAAGTTGATACCATGGTTGAGGCTGCAAAAATAGTTGAACAAGCAAAGCCTGATGTAATAGATATTAATTTTGGTTGTCCTGTACGTAAAATTGCAGGTCGTGGAGCTGGTTCGGGGATGTTACGTAATATTCCGCTGTTGCTTGAAATCACTAAATCAGTGGTTAAAGCTGTCCAAACTCCAGTAACAGTCAAAACAAGACTTGGATGGGATGACGATAATAAAGTAATTGTTAGTTTGGCAGAGCAGCTACAAGATTGTGGAATTGAAGCTTTGGCTATACATGGTAGGACGAGAGCACAGATGTACAAAGGAAAAGCCGATTGGTCTTTAATTGGTGAGGTAAAAAACAATCCACGTATGCATATTCCTATTATAGGCAATGGAGATATCATTTCTGCTAAAGGAGCTGTTGAGGCCTTTAACACTTATGGGGTAGATGCAATAATGATTGGTCGTGGAAGTGTTGGNNGACCATGGATTTTTGATGANATAAAGAGTTATTTAATGAATGGAGTATTACCTGAATTAAAGTCTTTTGATTGGTATTTGAATGTNCTAAGAAAACAAGTNGTAGATAGTGTTCATCGAATAGATGAACGAAGAGGGNTAATCCATATGCGTAGACACATTGCTACGACACCTTTATTCAAGGGGCTTCCTGATTTTAGGGATACTAGAATAAAAATGTTGCGAACAGAATCTTTAGATGAGTTGCTTTCTATTTTTGATGATGTTAGTGAAAAAGTGAATGAAGAGAATCTGTTCCCTTCCGATCTAACTGATTTTCATTTGAATAACTAAGTGAATACTAAATCTTTCTGAGTGCATTTTACCTATAGATTTTTCTATAACCTACTTGTTTAGTGTAATGCTATTTTAAGACAAGACGATTATTAAAAAAGTAAAGGGTAGTTCATCTGAACTACCCTTTATATATATTCTCTATATTATAATTAATTATAATTGAGGACCTGCAGGAATAAGAGCTTTACCAGCTTCATTAGTTGTAAACTTATCGAAGTTTTTAATGAAACGTCCAGCTAGGTCTTTCGCTTTTTCATTCCAATCTTCAGCTTTAGCATAAGTATCGCGAGGATCTAGGATTTCAGTGTGAACTCCTGGAAGCTCAGTTGGAACTTCTAAATTGAAGAAAGGTATGTGTTTGCTTGGAGCCTTATCGATAGAACCATCAAGAATAGCATCAATGATAGCACGAGTATCTTTAATAGAGATACGTTTTCCTGTACCATTCCACCCTGTATTAACAAGATATGCTTTAGCACCAGATTTTTCCATCTTCTTAACTAATTCTTCAGCATATTTAGTTGGGTGAAGAGTTAAGAAAGCTGCACCAAAACAAGCAGAGAAAGTAGGAGTTGGCTCAGTAATACCACGCTCAGTACCTGCTAATTTAGCAGTAAATCCAGATAAGAAGTAATACTTAGTTTGCTCTGGAGTTAAGATTGATACTGGAGGCATTACACCAAAAGCGTCAGCTGTTAAGAAAATAACTTGTTTAGCAGCTGGTCCTTTAGATACTGGTTTTACGATGTTATCAATGTGATGAATTGGGTAAGATACACGTGTNTTTTCTGTTACACTATTATCAGTGAAGTCGATTTTACCTTCTTTGTCAACAGTAACGTTNTCTAATAATGCGTTACGTTTGATAGCATTATAAATGTCAGGTTCATTTTCTTTACTTAGGTTAATAACCTTAGCATAGCAACCACCCTCAAAGTTAAATACTCCTTCATCATCCCATCCGTGCTCATCGTCACCGATTAATTTACGTTTTGGATCTGTAGAAAGTGTAGTTTTTCCAGTTCCTGATAAACCAAAGAAGATAGCCGTGTTATCACCATTCATGTCAGCATTAGCTGAGCAGTGCATAGCTGCCATTCCTTGTAATGGAAGACGATAGTTCATGTATGAGAACATACCTTTTTTCATTTCACCACCGTACCATGTATTTAAGATAACTTGAATTTTCTCTGTAAAGTTAAATACAACAGCAGTTTCCGAGTTTAATCCTAATTCTTTATAGTTTGTTACTTTAGCTTTAGAAGCATTCATAACAACAAAGTCTGGCTCTCCAAAATTCGCTAGTTCTTCCTCAGTTGGACGAATGAACATGTTTTTTACGAAGTGAGCTTGCCATGCAACTTCCATTATGAAACGGATTTTCAAACGAGTGTTTTCGTTGGCACCACAGAAAGCGTCAATAACAAATAATCTTTTATTTGAAAGTTGCTCAGTAGCTAAAGTTTTAACAGCTTTCCAAGTTTCTTGAGAAGCAGGCTTGTTATCGTTTTTGTACTCCTCTGAAGTCCACCATACAGTGTTTTCAGTAACATCATCTTTAACGATAAATTTATCTTTAGGAGAACGACCAGTATAAACACCAGTCATAACGTTTACTGCACCTAATTCAGTATTTTGGCCTTTTTCAAAACCAGTTAGACCTTCTTTTGTTTCTTCTTTGAATAGAGTTTCGTAAGAAGGGTTGTGTAACACTTCTGAAACACCAGTAATACCGTACTTGCTTAAGTCTAATTTTGCCATTTGTTTGTTTTTAATAAAATTGATATTTAGCTTATATATAATACTACTATATAGTGGATTAATCAAGTAATTTACATTGTTTTAATGTAACCTTATTGTTTTAACCCATACAAAAGTAATACTTTCTTTTAGATAAAGTAATTAAATAAAGAAATATTTCTTTAATCTAAATCAGTTTTATAGATAGATAACAATTACTGCCATATGAATGTTGCAAATTAATAGATATTCCTTTTCTTTGTATCAGAAATACATAAGAATATCAAATATGAAAGTAGTGAACCTAAGTGAAACGAACTCTATATTAAACCAATATGTCAGTGAAATTCGAGATGTGGATGTCCAAAAAGACAGAATGAGGTTTCGAAGAAATGTAGAGCGAGTAGGAGAGATAATGGCGTATGAAATTAGCAAGACGTTCCGATATAGCGAAAAGGAGACACAGACTCCTTTAGGAATTGCTAAAGTAAATACACCCGATAATAATGTAGTTATCAGTACTATACTTAGAGCAGGTCTTCCCTATCATCAGGGGTTTGTTCGTGCTTTAGATAATGCAGACAATGCTTTTGTGTCAGCTTATAGAAAATACAAGGACACTTTAAAATTTGATATTCATATAGAGTATATTGCATCTCCTCGAATTGATGGAAAAACATTAATTATTACTGATCCTATGTTAGCAACAGGGGGTAGTATGGAGTTGAGCTATGAGGCTATGATGACTAAAGGGATGCCCGCTGAGATTCACATCGCTGCAATTATTGCAAGTGAACAAGCTGTTCAGCACTTGGTGGAGAATTTGAAACATGATAATATCACTATTTGGTGTGCTGCTATTGATCCTGAAATCGATGAACATTCTTATATTGTTCCTGGCCTAGGAGATGCTGGAGATTTGGCTTTTGGGGATAAAGAGTAGAATGTAATTTAGTTAATACTTGTAGCTATTACCTTTTTAAGGTATAGAGAATATAAAAAAGAGCGAGAACTGCATACAATTCTCGCTCTTTTTATATTAATAAATAATTATTGATTACTTCTTTTTAGTATCCTTTGCTTTCTTCTTAGTTGTGGTTTTCTTTTTTGCTGTTGTCGTTGTTTTCTTACGGCGACCTTTCCCACGGTTCTCTTGTTGATCTTTTATGATAGCTAAGCAATCATCTAGAGATAAATCTTCAGGTGTTTTATCTTTTGGTATACGGTAGTTTTTCTTTTTATAGGCTATATAAGGGCCATATCTACCATTTAATACCTGCATATCGGGTTCCTCATCAAAACTCTTGATGTGTTTTTTTGCGTCTGCTTCTCGTTTAGCTAAAATAACCTCTATGGCCTCTTCTAGAGTAACTTCTAGTGGGTCGTATTTTTTAGGAAGTGAGGCATATTTTGAATTGTGATGAACATAAGGTCCATATCTACCTACACCAATTTTTACCTCTTTATCTTCGTAGTCTCCTAAGGAACGTGGAAGCTTAAATAACTCAATGGCTTCTTCCAAGGTCAATGTTTCCATAGACATTCCTTTTCTCATTTGAGCAAAGCGAGGTTTCTCCTCATCATCAGAACTACCCATTTGGACCACAGGTCCATAGCGACCAATTTTTACTGAGATTGGTTTTCCTGTTTTTGGATGATCACCTAAAATACGCTCTCCTACACGATGTTCTGTTTGTGTTTCTAACGCTTCTTCAACAGAAGGGTGAAATCGATCATAAAAGGTGGAAAGTGTTTCCGTCCATTCTTTTTTTCCTTCTGCAATATCATCAAACTCTTTCTCTACCGTTGCCGTAAAGTTTAAGTCCATAATTTTAGGAAAGAAATCGATTAAGAAATCGTTTACTACCATACCTACATCTGTAGGAATTAGTTTGGCACGCTCTCTACCTGCAATTTCAGTCATGATTTCATCTGAAATCTTATCATCTTTTAATTCAATGACATTGTATTTTCTTTCTTCACCTTCAATATCTCCTTTTTCAACATACTTTCTATTTTGAATAGTTGATATGGTTGGTGCATATGTTGAAGGACGACCAATACCTAGTTCCTCTAGTTTACGAACTAAGCTAGCCTCAGTAAACCGATAAGGACCTTGAGTGAAGCGTTCTGTTGCAGTAATTAATTTGCGTTCTAAGTTTTGTCCTACACTTAAAGGAGGTAAAATGCGACTATCGTCTTCTTGTTCCTGGTCATCATCGTACGACTCTCGATATACACGTAGGAATCCATCAAATTTAATAACCTCCCCACTGGCTACTAGTTTTTCCTTACTTTCACTAACATCTATTGTTGCTGTAGTTTTTTCTAGTAAAGCTTCAGCCATCTGAGAAGCTAACGTCCGCTTCCAAATTAAATCATATAAGCGTTGCTCTTGTGCCGTTCCACTAATCGTTTCATTGTTCATATGAGTGGGTCGGATAGCTTCGTGAGCTTCTTGTGCACCTTTAGAATGGGTTTGAAACTGACGTGTTTTGACGTAGTTTTCTCCCATTGTCTTTGTAATAGTTTCTTTACAACCATTAATTGCATAGGCTGATAGATTAACTGAGTCGGTACGCATATAGGTAATATGTCCCGCTTCATATAATCTTTGCGCTATCATCATGGTTTGAGCTACAGTGAAGCTTAACTTTCTAGCTGCTTCTTGTTGCAGTGTAGAAGTTGTAAAGGGGGGAGCAGGATGCTTTTTACTAGGACGAGTTGTAATATCTTCTATAGTATAAGTGGATATTTTACATTCATCTAAAAAGGTTAGCGTCTCTTTCTTAGTATTAAAACGCTTATTGAGTTCTGCTCTAATTTCATAAGTCTCACCCTCTTTGTCTTTAGCGTTGAAAAGAGCAATTATACGATAAGAAGCTTTGCTTTTGAAAGCTCTAATATCACGCTCTCTTTCTACAATTAATCGAACAGCTACAGATTGTACACGTCCAGCAGATAAAGAGGGTTTTATTTTTCTCCATAATACAGGAGAGAGTTCAAATCCTACAATACGATCTAGAATTCTTCTAGCTTGTTGAGCATTAACTAAGTTAATGTCTATCTCTCTAGGATTTTTTATGGCGTTTTGAATCGCATTTTTTGTAATCTCATGAAAGACTATACGCTTCGTATTTTCGGGTTTTAAACCTAGCACATCATATAAATGCCATGAAATAGCTTCCCCTTCACGGTCCTCATCCGATGCTAGCCAAACGGTTTCCGCTTTTTTTGCTTCAGCTTTCAGTTCGCTAACTACTTTTTTCTTATCTGAAGGTATTTCATATTGAGGTTCAAAGTTGTTTTCTATATCTATTCCTAGATCTTTTTTCTTTAAATCTCGTATATGTCCATAGCTAGACAGTACTTTATAGTCATCTCCTAAAAATTTTTCAATAGTCTTTGCTTTCGCTGGAGACTCGACTATTACAAGGTTTTTATGCATAGTTTATATAGGACTTTTTTGTATCTTAATTCAATACAAAGGTATTAATAAATGCTTATTACACACATATATAATACAAAAAAGGTGTCTTTTAAGCAAGAAACACCTTTTTCTTTATATTTTTTATTCGGCTCTTAGTTAGAATAATAGTTTTACTCCTCCTACAAAATTAAGGCCTTCCGTTGGATAACTATAGAAGTATTGATATTTCTGATTTAATAAGTTATCTCCTTTTATAAATATAGATGCTCCTTTATAAAGTCTAAAGGTTACTTCTGCATGGAGATTACTTACAGCATCAAGTCTTTCCATAAGATCACTTTCTGTTCGGTGAATATAACGATATCCTAATTCAATATCTAATGGAGAAACAGGACGTATTACAGTTCTGAAGTTCAAATCAAACATAGGTTTCATCAGTAAAGCTACATTATCATCTACACTCCAATTTCTATAAATTCCAGATAGGGTAAGATCAACTAAGTTTTTATAACTGTATGAAAAAGTAGCTCCTCCAAAAAAGTTTGATGTATTGGTTTGCCCTAACTCTTGAATCATTAAATTGCTTTCATCTGTAATAAGTGGATTTTGCTGAAAGACATCCTTTTTTAGGTTTTGATACCCTCCAAAGAAGTTCAACCAAAGTCCTGCCGTTGGTGAGGCTTTGAATCCAATAGATGTGTTTAGTTGTTCATAAGTGTCTTCTAATCGATTAGTTATTGATGCATAAGGATTAGTAAACTCCATTCTGTTGAAGTCATTGGCTAATCTTCCTCCTGTAGCCGTAGCGTAGAATAAATAACTATCAGAAAACACATAGGCTAGATTAACATCGGGTGCAATATTAACAGATTTACCAAAACCAAAAGCAAAGTCCATATGTGCTCCTAATCTAAGTCTCCAACTATCTCCATTGAATTCATAGTAGGGATTAAAATCAGCTGTGGTATAATTATCTATAGAATCGTTATTATAAAAGTAGTTATTCATATTAAAAAAGACTCCTACTTTGCTATCGTCATTAATAAGACCAAAAACATTTGCTGATGTTAATAGTTTATTCTCTTTGTTGTCCTTAGTTAATAATGAACCCACCCAATCATTTTGTCTGCTGTAATGACTGAACTTCATGTTTACATCGGCTTGTAAAGGAAGATTAGGATTCATTGTTTCAATACCCACTAAAAACGAGGTATTCATGAATTTTTGCTTGTTGAATAAGTGTTCTGGTTGGTAGTTGAAGTTACTTAGTCCAAAGTCACCTCCTAATTTTAAGTTTGCTTTACCAAACTGGTGTAGGTAATTAATACCTCCATTTGTTTTATAGTAGTGAGCATTCCATTTACCACTTTCAAGTAAGTCTAATTTGCCATTCATGCCAAAGAGACTAAGACCCAAATTAAGTTGATCTTTTTCTGATAGATTGAAACGGTAATTTGCACGACTATCTACATTTCCATAGTTTCCATATCCTAAGCGAAAGTAACCTGGTTTTGCCTTAGCAAAAGATTCTTTTCCTACAAATGCAGGCATATTAGTTTGTGGAAAACTATAGCTTGGCGAAAATTGAGTATCGTAAACAACCTCTTTTTTCGAAACCTGAGGTTCATCCACTGGAGGTAGGACATTTAATTTTGTAGCATCTAGTACACTAGGATTATACTCTTGTTCAACTACTACAGTTCGAGTAAGTGTAGAGTCACTATCTTGTCTTTGAGCATTTAATGGAGCTACAATTAGAAAAACTCCAGCCAATATATAATATTTGATTTTCATATCTATGTTTATTCTTCAGTTAGTTTATTTAAGCGGCTTTGAATCATATCCTCAATATGGGGATCTCCCTTATAGTTTTGTTGTAAGCTTAATAAATATTGACGAGCTTCAATGTTTTTACCTAAAGCAACATTAACATCAGAAAGCAATATAAACCCACGAGCTAACCAATAGGCGTGAGGTGTACTTTGATCTATAAAATCTAATAATTCACTTTCAGCCTCATTATATTGTTGTTGGTTGTATAACATTTCTGCAACTCTAAATTTAGCTTCTGCACCATAAATAATACGTGTATCTTTTGCTAAAATTTTATAGTCTTCGAAAGCCTTTTGATCTGCTTTTTGTTTTTTGTATGCATTAGCTCTTTCATATAATGCTTCATTTTTCAATTCTGGGTCTATTTTTTCTTGAGCTAAAACATCACTAGCTGCTTGTATTGTTTCCACATCATCTTGTAATGCAACTGCAGATTTTAATATGCCACTATAAGCTACCTGTTTGTGATTTGGAGTTGTTGAGATTTCTTTTAAGTGTTTATAACTAGCTAAAGCATCATTAAACATCCCTTGTTTTAACTGGACCTCTCCACGCATAACTAAAGCTTGATCTAGGTAGGGATTGTTGGGGTACTTTAAAAGTTCGTCAGAGTGATGTAGTATCAATTCATAACTTCCTTGTTTGTTAGCTATAGAACACAAGTAATAGTGAGCTCCTAACTGAAAAGCTCCATCAGGAAAGCTTTGCAAATAACTATTAAAGCTTTGTTTAGCTTGTTCTATATTT
>JGI24708J26588_10001435_pt1 | contig 18921 bp, 19 predicted proteins | sample BioPla1DNA2_FD_26588 | JGI IMG/M metagenome (IMG submission 26588) | reverse complement strand
AGTATTTAATATATCTAATTAGATAAAATCTATTTTCTTAGATTTTATCTTTTTTTTATTTAAAATACAGGTACGGTATTTATTGGTATTACCTACAGGAGTTGGTAAAACATTTTTAGCTGCATTCGACTCTAAGCCATATAAAAATATTCTATTTCTGGCTCATAGAGAAGAGATCCTAAGTCAAGCTGAAAAAACATTTAGCCGTGTTAAGCCCGAAGCAATTACAGGATTTTTTACCGGAACCCGAAAAGACACCGAATGTGATATTCTTTTTGCTACAGTTCAAACTCTTGGGAAAAAAGAATATCTCAATATGTTTTCACCAGACAAATTTGACTACATCATAATTGATGAATTTCATCATGCTGTATCATCAAGTTATATTAACGTAATTGAATATTTTGAACCAGAGTTTCTTCTTGGACTTACGGCAACCCCTGAGAGATTGGATAATCAGGATGTGTTCGCCTTATGCGACTATAACCTCGTCTATGAGGCCAGACTTAAAGAAGCCATTAATAAAGGTTGGCTCGTGCCCTTTAGATACTATGGAATTTATGATGAAACAAACTATAACAGCATTGATTACAAAAACGGAAAATATGACGAAAGACAGTTGGAGCAGATTCTAAGTAAAAACGATAGAGCACAATTAATTCTTAGGCACTACCAAAAATATAGAAGTTCCAGCGCTTTGGGTTTTTGCTCGAGTAGGAATCATGCTCTTTTCATGGCTGAATACTTCTCTAGAAATGGTGTCGCATCATGCGCCGTCATAAGTGGAATGAATATGAACAGTTTATCCAACAATGTAAACACTAATAATAACTATCGTGATTATGTGGTAGAGCGTAAGAGGGCAATCAGCATGCTTAAAAATTCTGAAATAAAAGTGTTATTTTCTGTAGATATGTTCAATGAAGGTCTGGATATCCCCGAAGTTGATATGGTAATGTTTTTAAGGCCAACTGAATCGCCAACAGTTTTCCTACAACAGCTAGGCAGAGGTTTACGAAAATATAGAAATAAAAAATATGTCAATGTTCTAGACTTTATTGGCAATTACAAAAAGGCAAATCTCATACCATTTTTTCTATCCGGTGATATGAAAAACTATAATAAACTGGGCACCAGAGGATACATCCCAGATGAAGACGAATACCCAGATGGCTGTTTCGTCGACTTTGATTTACGAATAATTGATTTATTTAAGCGTATGGATGAAGCACAAAAAGGTCTGTACGAGAAAGTCATAGATGAGTATTATTCAATTAAGGATAAACGTGGTGAAAGACCCTTAAGACTTTCCATGTATACCTATATGGAAGAAGAACTCTATTACTCTGTTTCAAGAAAGAGTGATATTAATATCTTTAGAGATTATTTATCCTTCTTGAAAAAGATAAATGAGCTAGATGATGCTGAGATATGTCTAATTGGAACAAAAGCTCACGCATTCATTAGAACTATTGAAAATACCAAAATGTCCAAACTCTACAAGATGCCTATACTACTTGCTTTTTATAATAATGGCAATATTAAGCTCGCTATAAATGATGAGGATATCTATAAAAGTTTCAAGGATTTTTATTCTCATGGGTCAAATGCTATTGATATGTTAAGAGATAAAAGTACTGCGAAATATAAGGAATGGGGAAAAAGAGAATATGTTAGCTTGGCTAAGAGAAATCCCATTAGGTTTCTTATGCAATCTTCACCGGACTTCTTTTACGAAAGTGACGAGCATTTCTGTTTGAATCCTTCATTAGAGGAATTCATAAACAATGATGCTTTCATAAATCATTTTAAGGATGTAATTGATTATAGGGCTAGAAGATTTTATAAAGAGCGTCTTATTAATAAATCCATACAAATTTATAAACAACAAATTCAGGAGTGATAATAGTGGCAGCAAAAAAATCAATCAAATACGATAAACTTATTAGAGATAAAATACCCGAAATAATTAAAGCACAGGGCAAAATGGCCATTATTGAGGAAATGGATGATATTATTTACAAAGAATATCTTGATATTAAGCTCTCTGAAGAGCTTAATGAATATATTGAAGAAGATAGTGTAGAGGAACTTGCTGATCTGGTTGAAGTAGTATACGCCATACTTGATTACAAGGGTGTTTCATTACAAGAATTTGAAAAAATAAGAACCTCCAAGGCTGAAAAAAGAGGTGCATTTAGTAAAAGGCTACTGTTAAAGGAAGTAATTACCGATTAAAACACAGGAACACAGCGGAACACAGAGGGACGGTTCTTTTGTGTTGTTATTATAGACTTCATATGCAAACACATAAGAACCCAAAATAACTGTCTCGCCTGGGTTGTGCACGAAACAACACAAAAGAACCGTCCCTCTGTGTTATTTGTGTTATTTAAGGCCTCGTATATCAAAGCCACTTGGTTTCTGGAAAATCTTCAACTCAAATTCCGGAGCAACCGCGAATATATGATCAAATATGTCAGCTTGAACTGTCTCGTAGAACGTCCATTTTGTATCATTTGTAAAGCAATAGATTTCCAAAGGCAAGCCAGTCTCGCCAGCTGCAAGTTGCCGAACCATGATAATCATGTCCTTATGTATATGAGGATGATTATTCAAATAGTTCTGAATATATACTCTAAATGTTCCTATGTTAGTTAAACTTCTACCATTCACTTTGCTTTCTGTGTTGATATTATGTTCTCTATTATATGCTGCGATCTCTTCCTCTTTTTTCTCAATATACTCGGTCAGGTAATGGATCTTCTTAAACCTCTCTAACATCTCTTCTGTACAGAATTTGATACTCGTAGTATCGATATAAACAGAGCGCTTTATCCTTCGTCCACCGGTGTCATGCATACCTCTCCAGTTTTTAAATGCATCAGAGATTAGGGTATAGCTTGGAATCATCGTGATCGTTTTGTCCCAATTTTTCACTTTTACAGTGTGCAATGTAATATCTATTACGTCACCATCTGCATTATACTTTGGCATTTCAATCCAATCACCTACACGAACCATATCATTGGCAGACAACTGTATTCCTGCAACAAATCCCAAGATAGAATCCTTAAAAACAAGCATTAGTACTGCCGAGAGTGCACCAAGACCGCTTAATAGAATCAGTGGGTTCTTATCTATTACAATGGATATCAGCGTAATACCACCAACAAGAAAAACGACTATCTTGACTACTTGTATTAGCCCTTTTATTGGTCTGGTTTTGGAGATCTTAAAGTTACTATAAATATCGTTTACTGCATTAAGAAGCGAATTCAAAGCTGAAATGCCGATTGCAAATATGTAACAGAGAGCAATCTTCTCTATCCAGTCTTGATAATTTGGGATTGATGGTGCAAAGTAGTAAATAATAATAGCTGGCACAATATGTGATGCTTTATGAAACACTTTATGCTCTAAAAGAATATTGTCCCATTTAGCCTTTGTTTTTTTAACTATTTCTGAAATAAAACGAAGAATTATTTTCTTTGCGATATAATTTGCTATTACAGAGAGTATAACAATGATAGTAATCATTATAACAGTAGCCAGAAAAACCGATGTATCTTCACCTATTCCAAATCCTATTAACAATTCTTTAAAATATTCCATAAGCAATTCATATGATTAGCGAACAGCTAACCCATACATTCCTTTCTATTATTCTCTCTTAATAGTCGTTTACGTATATTAGTAGACACTTGTCATAGGTTGTATAGATTGTTGAATTTAGAAGATTATTATATGTCCCTATTATTGTGTAAAACACTATATTATATTTTAATCATATCATTTTATCCATTGATGTGGCAAGTGTTTACAATTGTATAGTTAATGTTCCAGGAATTTTGGGCTGTATAATATATTTGGGGNTTCAGGGCAGAAGTCCCAGGAAGGCAACCTGATAAAACTCCGAAAATGCGAAAAAGCCCTTGTATCAAGGGCTTTCTGTTGTATTAACTATTGAGTATAAATTTGGAGGCGCCACCCGGATTTGAACCGGGGAATAAAGGTTTTGCAGACCTCTGCCTTACCACTTGGCTATGGCGCCGGATAAAATGCAACAAAGAATATATAATAATAATATATTCTTTGTTGTCTAGTAAGTTACCTTGGAGCGGGAAACGAGATTCGAACTCGCGACCTTCACCTTGGCAAGGTGACACTCTACCACTGAGTTATTCCCGCACAGTCTAGAGGTGTTACCCTCTATTCTGGTGCCCAGAGGCGGAATCGAACCACCGACACGAGGATTTTCAGTCCTCTGCTCTACCGACTGAGCTATCTGGGCATATGGCGACCCGGAAGGGACTCGAACCCTCGGCCTCTAGCGTGACAGGCTAGCGTTCTAAACCGACTGAACTACCGGGCCATATGTGTAATATTAAACTTTTAGAAAAATAATGGTGGGCACAATAGGGCTCGAACCTATGACCCCCTGCTTGTAAGGCAGGTGCTCTCCCAGCTGAGCTATGCGCCCATCATTTACGCCATTTCGATGCGGCTTTATCAGTATACAAAAGATTTAGAAAATTGTCAAGCCGTTTTGCTGAAGATTTTTATCAATTTCTGAACGATTTATATCAAAATCCGTTCAAATTATTCAAANGCATCGGGTTTTTTNTCTGTGAGCTTAAACCAATACCTTATAGCATCAACTATCCTTGATGAAGCATATCCATCCCCATAAGGGTTAACACTTTGGGCCATTTTGGTATATTCGCTAGGTATACTTAAAAGTTTTGACGTCTGCTCAACAATAGTACGTCTATCTGTGCCAATAATCTTTACTGTTCCAGCTTTAACTGCTTCGGGGCGCTCTGTTTCATTTCTCATAACAAGAACGGGTTTACCAAGGGAAGGTGCTTCTTCCTGCAAACCACCTGAGTCTGTAAGGACTAAATGTGCCCGGGATAACATGTTGTGCATATCCTGAACCTGCAATGGATCAAGCAGGTGAACTTGCGATAAATCGCCAAGAATTCGTTTTACCGGCTCTTGAACTTGAGGGTTTAAATGTACTGGCCAAACTATTTCTATATCGTCGTATTTTGTAATAATCTCCTTTAAAGCAAAGCAAATATCCTCTAGTGGCTGTCCAAGGTTTTCCCTTCTATGTGCTTCAACGGCAATTACTCTTTTACCTAAAAAATCAATTTTCTTTAGATTCTCGTCCTTAAAATCATATTCTTGCGAAACAGTTGATTTTAGTGCATCAATAACAGTATTTCCAGTAATATATATAACATCGGGGTTAATCCCTTCATTTACCAGATTATTATAATTCGCTTGTGTGGGTGAAAAATAAATATCAGCAATACAGCTTGTAAGTCTCCTATTCATTTCTTCAGGGTATGGAAAATACTTATCATATGTTCTAAGCCCTGCTTCCACATGCCCTACAGATATTTGTGCGTAAAATGCTGCCAATGATGCAGCAAAGGTTGTTGTGGTGTCACCGTGAACTAAAACCATATCGGGTTTTAATTCTAAAAGAACCTTTTCAACTCCCTCAAGTACAAGTTTTGTAATCCCGGATAGGGTCTGTCTGTCTTTCATTATGTCTAAATCATAGTCCGGTGTTATTTCGAAAATGTCCAGCACTTGATCTAGCATTTGTCTATGCTGTGCTGTTACACATACTTTTGACACAAGATCTGAGGAGTTGGCAATTTCCTTAACAAGCGGAGCCATTTTTATAGCTTCAGGTCTTGTCCCGAATATTGTTAATATTATTGGTTTTTTCATTCTCTATTCTCCATCTAGATATAATAATACAAATATTCTCTATTAAGCTAATCCTGTTCCTAATTATGTGAATTGAATAGGATTTTTAGTCTTCAAATTATTACAAATGATTATCCATTAAGGCTTTTCAGTCTGACCTCGTGGATAGGTAGCTGTCTTTTCATGCGTCCTACCTTTATCAGATTCATCTTCCAATGTGTTTTCAGATACAGGGGTGTTCTGTTTATTGCCAACAATTCCGCTTAAATATCTCGCTCCCCCAACTACAAAAACCGATATGATAACTACAAGAATTATTGCAGGTAATAGTCCTTTATTAGCAAGAAGTATTGAGACAATACCTAATGCAGCGCTGACAACATACAATATTGTAACTGAGTATTTTTGAGATATTCCCATATCAACCAGCCTATGATGAATATGACCCCTGTCACCTTCTCCAATGGGCTTCTTATTCAGTACTCTTCTTACAATAGCAAAAAGTGTATCAAATATCGGAAACGCCAACGCAACAAGTGAAACCACCATTGTCAATGCTGTATACGCTTTTGTAGCGCCTTCGATAGATATAACAGCTAAAATGAATCCCAAAAAATACGCTCCAGTTGACCCTATAAATATCTTTGCAGGATTGAAATTGTAAGGTAGAAAACCCATAATAGAACCTGCCAATGCAACATATAGTACGGCAAAAACAACATGAACATCTGGCGCCATCATAACTGAAACAACAAACAATGATAACGACGCTATGGCCGCTACTCCAGCTGCAAGGCCATCCAAACCATCAATTAAATTAATTGCATTTGTTATTCCAACAATCCACAAAATAGAAAGTACTATGGATATTGTATCTTCAATGCTTATATACTTAATATCCTTAATTGAAATGGTAATATATTTTATTTTTGTACCTGTAAACACAACGATGGCTGCTGCAATTAATTGTATGGGAAACTTAACTTTGGCAGTTAAAGGACGCACATCATCAATGGCCCCCATGACAATAATAATAATAGCACTGACTAAAACTCCAACTATCTTTGCTGTTGGAAACTCTACAAGCCATGATTTTAATATATCAGGTTGATATACAAAGAAAGCATATAAAATGGAAACAATAAAGCCAGTAATAATAGCAAGTCCACCCATGAGTGCTACTGGTCTTTTATGCATTCTCCTGTCGTCTTTGGGAACATCAATTGCATTAAATGACACAGCTATTTTCTTAGCTATAGGGGTTGCGAAAAACGAAACAATTAGAGCTATTGCAAACGGTATAATATATTCATATTCTATCATTTATCTTTAGTCACCTCATTTAAATCAGTAAAATAAGTAACTTAGGTTTATTGTCTCCAGAATAGTTAGACAATATAACCTAAGAAAATGTTCCCTCTTACTTTCAAAAAACTTTCGCACTTATTTCACTCAAAATTTTACAAAAATATTTTCTTCTTACTTGGGCAACATTACATTACTACTTAATTATTGTATCGCTTGGGGCTTCGTATTTTATCACTCTTACGCCAGCCTCTTGTAAAAGTTCGAGTGCAAGGCTATCGGGATAATCGCCTTTAAAAATAATTTTAGTAATACCAGCATTAATTATTAACTTCGCACAAAGAACACAGGGCTGTGTTGTTACATACATAGTGCTGTCTTTAACACTTGTTCCAGAGTACGCTGCCTGCACAATTGCGTTTTGCTCTGCATGAGCTGCCCGGCAAATTTCGTGCATTTTTCCAGATGGTATCCCTAACTGATCTCTAAGGCACCCCACCTCTTCACAATGTTTGCATCCTACTGGTGCACCATTGTAACCTGTGGCAAGTATACGCTTGTCCTTTACTATCAATGCCCCAACTTGGCGTCGTAGACATGTTGAACGTTCTTTTACCAGTTCTACAATGTCCATAAAATATTCATCCCAAGATGGCCTCACAATAGCTTCACCCCTTCTATTTTTTCGCGAACACAATATATAAACTCACTTATAGTGTTTTCAATCTAACCTTAATAACTATTACTTTGTGCCAAAAAGTCTATCTCCGGCATCGCCAAGCCCCGGAACAATATACCCAAATTCATTCAATTCTTCATCCACTGCCGCACAATATATGGCTACATCAGGGTACGCAGTGTGCAAGCGACGTATTCCTTCTCTGGAAGCAATTAAACACATAAACTTAATATTCTTTACATCGCGCTTCTTTAAGCACTCTACTGCACCTATTGCTGATCCTGCCGTTGCAAGCATCGGATCTACAAGTACGACATCCCTCTCTTCAATATCTTTAGGGAGCTTACAGTAGTATTCTATGGCTTCGAGAGTCTCATGGTCCCTGTAAATTCCTATATGGCCAACACGTGCCATTGGTACAAGTTGTAGAAAACCGTCTGCCATTCCAAGCCCTGCCCTTAATATTGGTATAACGGCAAGCTTCTTTCCCGAAATGGTTTTAGCCTTCGCCATAGCTACCGGTGTTTCAACTTCAATTTCCTTCAGGGGAATATCCCTTGTGACTTCATATCCCATTAATACCGATATCTCTGATACTAACTCTCTAAAATCTTTAGAGCTTGTATTTTTATCCCTCAGCAAAGAGATCTTATGCTGGATAAGGGGATGATCAAAAATAAAAACATTACTATTTTCTTGCATGTAAAAACCACCTTCCGTTTTTTGTATCAATATATTGTTTTAAACTCTTAAAAAATGGAATGCCTTTAAATGGCATTCCATTTACTTACTATTTTGTTCTTCGATAACTACGATCTTATCGATTCTGTTTTGGTGGCGGCTTTCTTGTGAGAATGGAGTTTCAATGAATGTTTTAACAATGTCAAGTGCTAAACCAATCCCTAAAACGCGTCCACCCAGTGCAAGCACATTGGCGTCATTATGTTCTTTTGCCATACGTGCCATGTATGTGTCTGTGCATAGTGCTGCTCTTATTCCTGGAACTTTATTTGCTGCAATGGAAATACCTATGCCTGTTCCACATATTATAATACCTAAATCACATTCACCAGATGTTACAGCGTTTGCAACGACTACGCCTACATCTGAATAATCCACTGCTTCAAGTTTGTGTATACCAAAGTCCTTATACTCTATGTTTTCGCTATCAAAATAGCTCATAATTGCTTCTTTTAATTCATAACCACCATGATCACTACCTATCGCTATCATAAAATTAAAGTCTCCCCTCTTTTGAAAACAAATTGGTTGTTAAACGCTGTGATATATGGTTTTAGTCTATCCATCCTCTTAACACATTTACTCATTAGGGTATTTTGCGATGGTACGGAATTTAGTTAGCTATGCAATATATTGTGGTTATACATGAGCGTTNGTTATCACATATTGTACAGCTATTATTGTAAAGGTCACATCGCAAAAGCCTTTCATTTACAGGCCGATGGATAACTTTAAACTTAATGCTAAATTGCTTAAGTCTATAGCCATTTTATAAGATATCAATACCATTGTCAAAGCTTATCCAAAATTTTTAACAGAGCCAATTCCAACTCTTCTGCACAAGCACTGTAGATCTTATCATTATATCCAAAAGGGTCTGAAATATCCCAGTCAGCCTCATCATAGTCCGCAAACTCCTTTAGTGTAAAAACCTTATCGGCTGCTTCTGGGTATACATCAAGTATCATTCTTTTATGGTCTCTTGTCATTGTAAGAATAATATATGCATCCTTGATCATTTCATAATCGAGTGTCTTTGAGCAGTGTTTCGATATATCAAGACCATAATATTTCATCGCCTCTATAGCTTCGGGCGAAGCACTATCTCCTTCAAAGGCATATACACCTGCAGAGTCGCACAAAAACTTATCGTCATATCCTTCGGACTCAATAATATCAGTAAATAAAGCCTCTGCCATAGGACTCCTGCACGTGTTGCCAGTACAGACAAAAAGAATTTTTTTCATACTTTTGCTCCTATAATTATTTTAATATACTAAACCTATTGCTTTTCGTTTTAACTAACATACTTATAAACTTATGTAAATTTGATACCAGCTTGCCTCTTTGAGTTACCTAAATCCCCTATTGACCCTAACTAAACTATCTATTGACGAAAAATATTTCACACCTCAATTATTTTCCCACCTGCAGCTTTTTCAATACGGTTCATTACTGCAAGACCTATACCTTCTTTTGATATTGCCTCAACGTAAATTTTATCTACTCCATCTTGATCACATTTTCTAAATAGACTGAAGATATTAGCAGCCACCTCTGAAGCATCTTTTACGCTACCATAAGANATAGCATTATTTAAGCCAAATTGCTCGATATGCTCCTTTGCTGCAAGAACCACAGATTTTTTCCCCATGTTCTTGTCTTGTATGATTTTGTTCTTTGTCCAATTCGCAACATCCTCATGGAAACCTGTAACTACAAACACATCTGCTTTTGGTGAATAATGCCTGTATTTCATTCCAGGTGATTTTGGTATTTCAACATTTTTTTTATCCATAAGACTCTTATCAAGCTCTACTTTGCCCAAAACCTTTTCTATCATAGAAGGCGTAATACCTCCAGGTCTTAAAATTGTGGCAGTATCACCTGTCATATCAACAACTGTGGATTCAATTCCCACTCTACATGGTCCCCCATCTATGATATAAGATATTCTGCCATCAAGGTCTTCTGCTACATGTTCTGCCAAAGTAGGGCTGGGTCTGCCTGAACGGTTAGCACTCGGTGCTGCAATTGGTATATTGGCCTTTCTGATTAGTTCCAGCGCAATAGGATGGTCAGGCATTCTGATAGCCACAGTATCAAGACCACCAGTTGTCACATCTGGTACAATATCTGACTTTTGCAAAACCACTGTAAGAGGTCCTGGCCAATATTCCGATACCAATTTGACTACATCTGGCTTAATCTTAGCAACAAGGGGTTTTAGCATTTCTATGTCGGATATATGCACTATAAGAGGATTGTCGCTTGGCCTTCCCTTTGCAATATATATAGATTTTACAGCATCACTGTTAAGCGCATCTGCACCTAACCCATAAACTGTTTCGGTAGGAAAAGCCACAAGCTTTCCTTGCTGTAATGCCTTTGCTGCTTCGTTAAACTCTGGTATATCAGAAGACTCATATTTAATATATTTTGTCTGCATCCTGCTCTCCTCTATTAAGCCCTTCAAATTGGTCTCTCTCTATGCACCTTTATGCGCTTGTAAACGCGCAAACAAACTTATTGTAATGCTTCACGAGCATTAAGTAAAATATTTATCCCGTGTAATTTAAGTAGATTATAGCACAATATAGTAAATGTTACTATTAGAAGCTTTTATGATTTTGCATTGATATCAATCAGCTGTGCATTATGCTTTGCCAGGGTTTACACATAACTATAATATTNTATAGCAAAACGTGCCTCATACTATTCGTAAACATAATAGTGTTTTANCTTCACTCAAAACCTTTTAGTTGTAAATAAAATAGCAAAATACTAATTAGTNCTGCGAAAGTCAACAAGTAAGCGTTATTTTTTGATAAATTACTTTAGATTTCGATAATATTTTCGCTACCTATTTTACTGAAAATACGCTCAAAGGCTTGAAATTGGCTGTAACTACCAATTCAAGAAAATATTCTTTGGAAAAGTTTTTATATTTTCCGATAAAAATAAGCCTCAAATACTTGACATAGGTGGGTTTTCATTATAAAATGATGTCGAAATTAAGTGCGGGAGGTTATCTTGTATGAACAAAACAGAATTAGTAAGTGCCATTGCTGCAAAATCAGGTTTAAGCAAGAAAAATAGTGAACTTGCTTTGAATGCTATGATTTCTTCAATAGAAGATTCTCTTGTAGCAGGCGAAAAAGTAGTTTTAGTTGGATTTGGTACTTTTGAAGTTAAACAAAGAGCCGAAAGAAAAGGAAGGAATCCCCAGACCAGAGAAGAAATAACGATTCCTGCTTCAAAAGCCCCTGTATTCAAAGCAGGCAAAGGCCTAAAAGAAAAAGTAAATGCATAATAATTAATTTTCAACTAAAGTGCTCTGCCAATGGCAGAGCATTTTAATTTTCACTTCTTTTTGTCGAAGAAGTAGGAAGGATTATTCAAAGGTTTATTGTTATAAGCAGAGGTTATTTTTTTCCCGGAGTTTAATGTCTTAATCTCCTTACTGAATGACTTTTTCATTTCAACAGCAAGACTTTGTCCTTGCTTTTCAATATCAATAATTGCTTCAACCAGATTCGAAATTTCTTCGATAAGTGCTTTAAGCTCCTGTCTACCTTCAACATTGGTGTTTTCAAGCTCAGTTAAACTGTTTATGCCCAGAAGCTGTTTAATCTTGCCAGAATGCTTAAGAAACTCTTCATCAATACTGCTTATATTACTAATAATCACGTCTTTTTCATTTAATATTTTCTCAACAGAATCGAGGCGTTCTTCCCCAAACGCCTCATTCTGCTTTTCGGATAAGCCCTTTAGCTTTATAAGCAAATCATATTTTTTCTTAGACAATGCAATCATTTGATTTATAATATCTTGTCTATGCATTTATCTCCTCCGTGATTATACCTTTGTTATAAGACACAGACTCTAAATGCCTACGGCACTCTTCTTAGGGGGTTGCTTTGCAAGCTTCATAGCTTGTTCCCACGTAGCTCTTAGCTCTTTTGCAAACCCTAACACTTCATCTAAAATATCCATGCTTTTTTGGATATTTGCCTCGATAAGTCTTCGCTCCATATAATCATAAACCAGTAAAAGACTTGAAGATACTTCATAATCGCCATCCAATGATGCAATAAACTCACGAACAATATTTTCAGACTTAATGATATTCACATGAGCCTCCTGCATATCATTCTTGGAAATGGCATGCTGAGCCTTCATAATAAATTTAACCAGTCCATTATATAGCATTAAGATCAACTCTTCTGGTTGAGCGGTATTTACACTGTTTTCCTTGTATTGATTATATCCTGTAATGTTCATTATAAACCTCCATTATGTTTGCACAATATTTATACGATGCTATTGTGTCTATATTAGCTCTATCCAAAGGCACCTAACTGAGACATTAACCAGTTCATCTGTGAGTTCATTTGATTTATGTAGGTCTCCAGTCTAGAGAACTGAAGATAGTAGCTCTCTTCTTTTTTATATAGCGCCGCCTGCATGTCTGCTATTCTCTGGTCATAATCGCTGATGGACAAAGAAAGGCTACTTCCAAACTCAGTTAAATCTCCTTGTATTCCAGCCTTCTCAAGCAAGAATCCCTTTCTACCATCCTTATCGCGGAATGTTGAAATATTGTCTTCAATAATATCCGAAATTCGAAGGAATAAGCCCTGCTCATTATATCTATCGGTGCGCTGCGACTGAGTTAGATTTCTTGTATAAGTAGGTACGCTTTCAGAGCGCTTAATAAATAGATTTTTTACTTCATCGGGTCTTTCACGAATAGCAGCCGTAAGCCTTTCCTCGTCAATATACAGCTTACCTCTGTCTTGGTATGATTTTGAATTAATTCCGATTGAAGAAAGGTTTATATCGCTCCCCTCTACAGCACTTAACAATGCCATTCGCATATCTGACTGTATTTTGCTCAATATGGGATCATTGCGCAAAATACCACTCTTAGCTCTCTCTTCCCACTTTTTAATTTCGTCCTCAGAAAGAGCTTCCTTTTCTTCACTGCTTAATGGGAGATAATCTCTATCCTGTTTTTCTGAAAGTGTGGTGCTGAACTTATCAATAAGCTTGTTGTATTCCTCCACGAACAGCTTAATACTGTCAACCACTTCATCCACATTTTGTTCAACTGTTATAACGGCCTGCGGATTTTCAGCTGTATGCTCTTTCCTTAGGGTATATTCAATTCCATTCACTGTGAAAACATTTGTGTTCCTGGTAATATCAACACCATCTATAACTGCCTTAGCATCCACGCCCTGGTTCTCGGGTTTAATGGGATTTGTGCTGTCAATTCCGATGGCCTCAAAGAAAGTACCTTCCGTTTCCTTCAGACGAATATTATTACCAGCACCTGTCTGTTTCGCCGTGATGCTAAAGGTGTCTGTGGTTTCGTCATATCGAAGTCGAACATTGGCCTTAGTGCTGTTATTCACAGTTTCCATGACCTTGCTCATGGTATCATTTTGAGAAAACTTAAACTTTTCACCATTTATCTCAAACTCAACATTTCCTTCAGCATTAAAGTAAAATGCACCTGCTAATTTATCAGATAAACCCAAAAGTGTACTATCGGTAGAAATACGATTGGAATCTCCGTGAGAAATCCCAAGAGCATCCAAACCTTCCGTACCCTTAGTACCATAAAGTGCAGTTAACTGCGTAGCCCCATTACCTGTAGTAAGCTGTAGCTGCCCTGAGTCCTCTGAAACAATAATCTTGCCCTCTCCGAAAGCATCATTTACAAGTCTTTGTAGACCATTGTCGGTTTTTCCATCTCCGATCAATGCTTCCATATTCTCATAATCTGATAGTTCAATTTCCCGTGTTACCCCATCCAGGTTCAGAATAAGGCTTGTCCCCGATAATTGAAAATCTGTGACTGTTCCAGAAATGGGCTTTGATACTGAATTCTCACTAACTGCCTTGTCAGCAGTAGCTAACTGAACCACCTTAACAGTATGACCACCTGTCTCTGCCAAGGACGTGCCCTTAGCCGTGACATATTCGTCGCCACTTGATTTAGCGGAATAAACTTTAAAAGCATTTTCAGAAAGCATATATGAAGTTTGCTTTGTAATATCAAAGAACTTTTCTTTAAATCCACGCAAAGCATTTGTGAATTCACGATAAGCTTCTTGACGCCACTGTTCTAATTGTTTCTGCTGTTCTAGCTTGGTTAACGGAAATCTTTCAACCCTCATTAAATCTTTGATCATTTGATCGGTATCCAAGCCAGATGCCAGACCAGTTAGTCGAAAATTTGAATTAATGATAGCCATCTACTCACCTTCTTTCATCTACAAGAATCCCGGCCATTTCCAAAATACTTGCAACCATATCCAGGATTTTTTCAGAAGGTATTTCCCTGATTACTTCTTTTGTATCTGTATCTACTACTTTGACCATGATTTCTTTTGTTTTTTCATGCACAGAAAACTCCAACGCCCGATTTGCTGTTATCATAGCTCGGTTTGCTTTTTCAATAGCGTTGATAAGAAATTTCTCCGACACTTGCATTCCTGTATTCTTTTCAATTATAAACCCATCGTCTTCAGGGCGATGATTTGTTGTCCTTGGTGAGATGTTGTTCTGTACGGGCGTATCCGCCGTACGTTCGATAAACTTAATTGATGCATCCATGCTTTCAATTCTCATATCGGATCTCTCCTTTTTGAATTTAACTTCCATGTACTATTCTTCAATATAATTATCGGTATATTAAAAGGAAATATTTATTATTTTTTACACAAAGCAAAAAGAATTAACTCGAAAAACAAGTATACTCTGATTGCTTATACAATTGTCCATTAAGGAATCAAAAATATTTACGGGAAATATTAAATCTATAAACTAATATCAATCGTACCACCTAAATGAGGTGTTACAGATTGATCAATAGCTTTTACAGTTGTATTAATTGCTGTTGAATCTAACATATTCACCAAATCTGCACTCTGCCCTTTCGCAGTATCCATGGCTATTTTCATAACTGATAGACTAGCCTGCTGGCGTAAATTCATTTGGCTCATTCCAATTGATAAGGCCGCTATATCCATAGTATCAACTCCTGTCTTTATTATACCCTATAAGTATTAGGACAAACCAGGGTAATCATAGAACTCAGTTATAAAGAAGGAGCCAGAGGAATAGCTCCCCTGACCCCCTTCGTCAGTTGCATTAAATAAATTATCTGAGGAGTTGCAATACTCCTTGAGGTTGCGTGTTTGCTTGCGGTTTACCAATTACCTTTCGGTAATTGCCAGACTATATCTTCATCCGAACTTTGTCGGAGCCGGGTGCTTCGGGCCAACCTCATAACCCTACGAACCTCATCGACATAGCTTTNGGCATTAGCCGGTACGTCCTAGTCGTTGAACCTTCTCCAACCTTTCGGTACAGGAGCTCGGCTGCTGATTATCCAATCCGCTTTACTTTTCAAACTTTCGCATTTATCTTTTCAGATTCCGCTGTAGTGAAAGCAGCTTAAGGAATTCCCAGCAATTCACCCGGTGATACTCTTAAGGATTACTCCCTAAGACGCCCTCAAACACCTCTTATGACAATAACTGAAGTACGCCTTGTGGTTGGGCGTTTGCTTGAGCCAACATAGCTTGTGCTGCCTGAGTTAGAATGTTGTTCTTTGTGAACTCCATCATTTCTTTTGCCATATCTACGTCTCTGATTCTCGCTTCTGATGCTTGTAGGTTTTCTGCTGAAGTATCTAAGTTCTTGATTGTATGCTCTAATCTATTCTGGATAGCACCAAGTTTAGATCTTTCTTTTGATACATTTTCTAAGGCATCATTGATAGTGGTTATAGCCTTATCTGCTGCTGGTTGAGTAGATACATTTATTCCACCTTTAGTAGTTTCTATATATTCTTGAGCTCCTNCTACAGAACTAACAAGGTCAGTTGCACCTGTTTTAGCTACAACAGCAGTTCCNTCTGCATTAAGTTCTATATCTTCTAATACATAGTATGCACTATCAAGTTTGGCTGCTACTACAGCTCCACTATCATCTTTTAATACATCTACAGCTACATCTCCCATTAATATCTTGCCTTCTGTTACAAGTTTACCGTCAAAAGTAGTACCATCAGTTTTTAATGTATACTCTTTTGCATCTTTTACAGCTACTAATCCACCTTCTGCATCAACGACTACATCTTCAACAGCATAATAGGTTCCATCGATATCTACAGCTATTATGTTGTCTCCTACTTTTAATGCATTAGTCACAGCAACACCCTTAAATTCTATATCTGTTACTTTTGTTGCAAGTTCACGTCCACCACCTGCTACTTTTAAGGCTTCTGCACTCATGTTTTTAATGGCTAAGTCTACATTTTGCTCGGAGTTTGCACCTATATGGAATTTCTTGTCTCCAAATGAGCCATCCAATAGATTCATTGTATTAAACTGAGTAGTTTCTGATATTCTTGTAATTTCTGATGCTAATTGATCAATCTCATCTTGGATATTACTTCTATCAGCTTCTGTATTTGTATCAGTTGCTGATTGAACTGCTAACTCTCTCATTCTTTGAAGGATTGCGTGAGTTTCATCAAGTGCACCTTCTGCGGTTTGGATTAGGGAAATACCATCTTGAGCATTTCTACTTGCTTGATTAAGTCCTCTAATTTGACCTCTCATCTTTTCGGAGATTGCTAATCCTGCTGCGTCGTCTCCCGCTCTGTTGATTCTAAATCCTGAAGATAGTTTCTCCAAAGACTTGCTTCCAGATGTGGTGTTCAAGCTTAATTGACGATAAGTGTTTAAAGCTGCAATGTTGTGATTAATTCTCATAATAAAAAACCTCCTTGTTTTTGTGCCCAGCATCCTTGCCGAGCAATTATTAACATTTTTTAATTTTTAATGATGAGATAATAATGAAACCGGTCGACCAAAGAATCTTTTATTATCTCACTATTTATATCGAAACTTTTTATAAAAAGTTAATACTTTTTTTAAATTATTTTTTTATTCACTCTTTTTATTTTCAATGCCTTTTATTTTTATTGATTTTATAAGTTCAGGATTAACCTCTACAGAGGCGGCTTGTTTGTTTTCCTTTATAATCTCTTCGAATACTTCTTTCCTGTGGATAGTAATATTTCGAGGCGCTTCAATACCCAGGCGGATTTGGTCACCTTGTATGTCAACAATCGAGATTTCTATGTCTGAGCCTATCATAATGGACTGACCCTTTTTCCTTGACAGCACCAGCATTTATTTCACTCCTTTTTGCTACCTATTCATTTGACGTTATATAATATTTCACAGGAAATGTGTCATCTTTCATTACAACTTGTTTTCCCATATTATTTTTTAGATTTATAAGTACGGGTGCCTTAAGGTTCACCGTCATTTTGGTAATATCTTCAGGTATTGTTACAATAGCCAATATTAATATGTTCTCTTTATCCTCTATATGTATTTCCTCTATCTCTTCGTCATCAACATCTACATAATAATCATCTTTTATATAGAATGGATCTACAACCACAAATGCAAGTTCTGGGTTGTCAAGGCTTTGCAGCCAAAAAAATGGACTTTCGTTCTCTTGTTTCCCAAGCAAAATATACTGCTTTACATTTTCAAAACCCGGTATTCCTAGTGGAAAGTGTAAAGCCTCCTTTTCATTCACATCTATAACACCAAAGTGCCTTGTTTGAAGTTGCATATTTATTCCTCCATTATATTCAAATAAGTTAGTTGATTGGCATTCACGCTNATATATTAAGTCGTTGCGATGTAAACCTAGTAGTGACTTATGTGGTGATAAGCCTATAAGCATAACCACATATCTTGTGCCGCAAAACTTGAAAATGTTATACCGCTAAATGCCATTTAGGTTAAAAAGTCAACCAAACTGGGTTGAATGACTTTTGCCCCCACTGCAAGAGAAGAATTATATACATTTAATTCATTCATCAAGTTCATAATTGCCTCGGCTATGTCCACATCCTCATTTTTACTCATGAGTTTTGTAAAATTGATATTGTCATCATCAAGCCTATTTGCAGTAAGCTCCAACCTATTCATTCTTGCACCCACACCTGCACGCACTCTAAGTACATTATCGCTTTCATTCTCTATTCTACCAAGTAGTTGTTCCACATTTGACTCATCACCTGACTCAAGCGCTGCAATAAAATCATCAAATACTTGTATTAAACTACTTTTTTCACCGGATATGCCTTTATTCTCACTATTAAATACGTCACTTCCAGTAACATTTATATTTATATCATCACCTATACCAACTTCATAGAAAATTTGTTCGCCATTTTCAATGTCCATCTGAAATATTCCATCTTCATCCATCAGCGGCTTGTCGGTTTTAAAGCCGGAAAAAATATACCTGCCCGAATAGGTAGTATTTGCAAGGTGAGTCATTTGTATTTTCAATTGCTCAACTTCAAGTTTAGTCTTCTCCATATCCTCGGGTGTGTTTGTTCCATTGCTTGCCTGAAC
>JGI24708J26588_10001431_pt1 | contig 18930 bp, 12 predicted proteins | sample BioPla1DNA2_FD_26588 | JGI IMG/M metagenome (IMG submission 26588) | reverse complement strand
GGGGCAAGAGATGTATTAACTTTTGATAAGGAATATGATAAACTACTTAATCCTGTTAAAAAGGATTTAGAGGATATAGGAGATTTAAGAAAAGAAGCTAGATACGAAGAAATAAAAGAAGAAGCCAATGAAAAATTAGAAAAAGGGAGAAAGGAATTAAAAGAAGGAGAAGAGAAACAAAGGGAAGAATTAGCTAAAGCAGAGAAAGAATTAAAGGAAGCAAAGGATAAAATAGATAAAGGAGAACAAGAATTAAAGGACAAAGAAAGGGAATTTAATAAAACTATTAAATTAGCAGAAAAGAGATTAAAAGAGGAAGAAGAAAAGCTTAAAGTCGGTGAAGAAGAATATTATAAAAATCTTAAGGCATTTAATGAAGGGAAAGCAAAAGCCAATAAAGAATTCAAACTAGCAGAAACCAAAATAACCAATGGTGAAAAAGAATTAGTTGCTAAGGAAAAAGAATTAGAACAGGCAAGACTTGGTTTAAACTATATTACCCATGAGGTGGAAAAAGCTAAAACCTTAGCCATAATTGAAGAAGGGGAAAAGGAATTAGAAAAGGCTAAAAATGAGATTTCCTTATCTAAAATAGAATTAGAAAAAAACAAAAAAGAATTAGAAACTGGAGAACAGGAATTAAAAAATGTAAAAAAGGCAATAGATGAAGGAAAGCTCAAATTACAAAGTGAAAAAACTAAATTAGAAAATTCTAAAAAAACAGCCTTAAAAGAATTAGAAAAGGCCCATAGAGAATTGGAAGATGGAAAAAAAGAATATAGTGAAGGTTATGAAGAATATTTAAAATCCAAAAAAGAATCTAATGAAGAAATAGCTAAGGCTAAAAAAGAAATAGTTGATGGGGAAAAGGAATTAGGGAAATTAGAAAAACCTAAATGGTATATAATAAAGCGAAATCAAACTAAGGATTTTATAGAATATGAAATGGCTGCCGATAGAATAGATGCAGTGGCTAAGGTGTTTCCAGTGTTTTTCTTCCTTATAGCCATATTAGTATCATTAACTACTATGACCCGTATGGTAGATGAGGAAAGGGTTTATATAGGAAGTTTAAAGGCCATGGGATATAAGAATATATCCATAGCTTCTAAATATATAATATATGCAGCATTGGCAAGTATTGGTGGCAGTATAGTGGGATTATCCATAGGTTTTAGAGCCTTGCCTACTGCCATATATAATGCCTATAGGATTATGTATATAATGCCAGATATTATAATAGAGTATAATTCCCATTATGCCATATTATCTACTTTAGTAGCAGTTATTGCCACAAGTTTAGCAGCACTAATAGCTGTTTATGGAGAATTAAGGGAAACTCCTGCTAATCTATTAAGACCTAAGGCTCCAAAGCCAGGTAAGAGAATTTTACTGGAAAGAATAGATTTTATTTGGTCAAAACTTAAATTTTCCCAAAAGGTAACTGCTAGAAATTTATTTAGATATAAGAGAAGACTTTTTATGACCATAATTGGCATAGCAGGCTGTACTGCATTATTAGTAGCAGGATTTGGTTTAAAGGATTCTATTACTGCTATTGCCAGTAAACAATTTGATGAAATATATAAATATGAAATGGTTATAGATTTAAAGGATAGTATTGGAGTAGGAGATAATACTAAATCTTTAGATACAATAGAAGAAGATTCTAGAATAGAGGATTATATATTAATAAAAGAACAGTTATTAGATATAGGAAAAGGAAATATAGAAGAATCAGCTAATATTATAGTTCCAGAAAATAAAGATAAGATAAATAATTTTATAATACTCCAAGATAGAGAAACTGGGGAAAGCTTATTTATAGAAAATGATGGAGTAATACTTACAGAAAAAATGTCCCAATTATTAGAAGTGGATATTGGAGATGAAATCTATATAAAAGATGAAAATGATAAAAAAAGAACAGTAAAAATTACAGCTATTACAGAAAACTATGCTAATCACTATATTTATATGTCTAAGGAATTGTATGAAGAAGTATTTCAGGAAGATATAGTATATAAAAGAATTTTAGCTAAAACTTCTAATACTGAAAAAGAATTTGAAAATAAATTATCTAAGGACCTATTAAAAAACCATGATATAGGCTCTATAGAATTTATTACTGGAATTAGTAAAGACTTTAATGATACATTAGATAGTTTAGATAAAGTAATTATGGTTCTAATATTTTCAGCAGGAGCTTTGGCTTTTGTAGTATTATATAATCTTACTAATATAAATATTTCTGAAAGAATTAGAGAAATTGCTACAATTAAGGTTCTCGGTTTTTATGATGAGGAAGTTTCTAAATATGTATATAGAGAAAATATTATATTGACCTTAATAGGAACTGTATTAGGCTTGGTATTAGGAATATTTCTTCATAAATTTATAATATATACTACAGAAATAGAATTTATAATGTTTGGAAGAGAAATAAGAGGTGTATCCTTTGTGTATTCAACCGTATTAACCTTGGTATTTGCAGCATTTGTAGATTTTGTAATGTATTTTAAATTGAAAAAAATAGATATGGTGGAATCTTTAAAATCTGTGGATTAAGTATGTGTATATATACACATTTCCCCAACTTATTCACAAAAAATCTTGATTCGAAGGAATTTATACATGGTTTATCCACAGATAGAATTTTCTTTTGTTGCATCATATATATGAATAAATTAAATTAGTTCCTTGAAATAGGGACAGTTCCAAAGATTGGGGACTGTCCCTAATGTTTAATTACTAATGTTTGATAATTTGCACTAATCTATTTCAGATTTCCTATGCTTGTCCCTTAAAAAGAAAAACACACTTGCAGTAATTCTAAGTAAACCAATTATTACTAATGCAATTTTTATATTAGTAGCTTCTTTTAAAGCTATTCCTAACATTGGAGCTATGGCTGAAATTATTGCAATAAATGTATTATATATGGCAATATAAATAGTTCTATTTTCTTTAGGAGTTACTTCTAATAATTGATTAAATAAAATTAAAGTAGTACCAGCCACAGAAACGCCAACTATTATATTGAATAATACAAGTTGTTTTATAGTATTAGATAGGGCATATAATATTGGTGTAATACCCATCCCAAATATGGCTATACTTAGTGCAAAACTATTCCCTTTTTTATCTGCAAATTTAGCCCATTTTGTATAGGCTATTATAGAAGAAATGCTACTGGCAATAGAAAGAGCACTTAAGCCAATTTCATTTGCTTTTAAAACTTTAATAGAATATAAACTAAGCAATGGTTGAGCACCCATCCAACCTATGTGAAAAAATAGAGAGCAAAGAGAAAATATTATAAAGTCCTTTTCTTTTGGAACTTGTCTAAGGGTTTCTTTTAGAGAATCAATATATTTGCAATTATTATTCTTAGCTTTTTTCATACCTTTAAATTTAAAATAAGCTATAACTTCTCCTAAGGATATAATAAAGGCTATTAAGAAAAATATTTGATATAAAATTATTGCTTCTTCATTGGTCTTAGGGATTTTTGTAAGCATTAGTCCAGACAAAAATGTAATTATCATATTAAAAATAGCTGCATATCTATTTTTTAGTCCCATGGCTATTCCCCTATCCCTAGGGTGGAATATATCCCCAATACTAGATTGATACCCCATAGTTCCAATGGAGCCAGGTAAGTTCCTTAGTCCAATTAAAATGACAAATAAACTAGCTCTATTAATATTATTAAAAAATGGTACTGTAGCAAGTAGTAGATAGAAAAATTTATGTATTAACATTATAGAACCAGTTACCTTTTTTTTATTACTATGACTTTCTATTAGTATTGCACCAGGTATAAAAGCAAATATACTTACAAAATGAGGTAATGAAGTTAAAAACCCAATTTGATAATCGGTTGCTCCTAATCTTTCAGCAAATTTTGCAAAGTATGGATTGACCAAATTTAGTGATACAGTGGCACAAATACCACATATAATATTTATTTTAGTATTATAGTCCACAAGCTCTTCTTGATAAGAGATAGATTCATCCTCCATGATGTCACCTTCTTAATAAAAAATTACCAATAATAACATTATATATTAATAGTCAAATATTATCTACAATCAAAGGCTGGTTTTTCAATTAGGTATCTCTATTTGAAAAGATACTCCTTTTTCTTCATTTTGAACCCAAACTTTTCCACCATGTAAATTTACAATTTTATAAACTATAACTAGTCCAAGACCAAATTCTCCCTTATACCCTTTGTTAAACTTATTAAATAGAGAATCCATAATATTTGGTTCAATATTTGGACCGTCATTCCAGAATTTAAGTAGCACTTTCTTACTATCATTAAGTTTTAATGCTATAGAGATTTTGTTTTTTGCATAGCGTATCTGATTATCCAATAGATTTTCTATGACTATTCTCCACTGTTCTACATCCCCACTAATATTAATAGGCCATAGGTTTAAATGCCAATCTAAATCAGTTCTAGTCCAGGCTAATCTATTAACTACGTCATTAATTAGTTTATCTAGAGAAAATATTTCTTTAGAAATCTCATGATTAGATAGATAGTCAAGTTTAGTTAAGTAAAGTAAGTTTTTTATACGTTTTTCTAGTCTTTCTGCCTCCTCATCAATAATTTGAACAGAGTTATTTAAATCACCCTTAGGATATATTCCATCCCTAATAGCCTGTGAATAACTTCGTATAACCATTACTGGAGTTTTTAATTCATGGGAGATATCTTGCAAGAAAGATTGTTGCATTTCATCTTGAAAAATTAGTTGATTTCTAAGTTGTTCTATAGATTGGCCCAATCGCCCTATCTCATCCTTTCTGTCTAATTCTATAGGTTCTTCCCATTCATGATTAGCAAGTTTTCCAACTCGTTCTTCTAAATTTACCAATGGACTAGATAAATATTTAGATAGACCAATAGCAGGTATCCAACTTAGAAGAAAGACAATAGCCATAATTAATATTAGTTTTTTAAATAAAGTTTGCACTAAATCTTCTCTATAGGAATCCCATAGATAAGAAACTAAAAAGACATCTTGATTCAAAGATTTTCCCTTAGTAATAACATAAAATATCTTTTCATCATTAACTTGCCCACTATATTGTTTGCTAATTGTATTTTGGATACTTGCTTCTTCCTTTACTTCATTTAAAAAATCCATAGGTAAAGGAGAAGATAAAAATATTTGATTTTCATTGTAAATTAAAAAATGATTAACTGTACGAATATTTTCCATAGTTTGTTTTGGGTCCTTAAAAAATTCAGATTGAGAAAAATCTCTAAAGGATTGGCTATTAAATCGGTTAAATATAAAATCTTGAGCACTTTCAATATTAGCGTAAATTTCTTTAGTGAAAAAATTTCTCAAAGTTAATGGTAGTATTATGGACAATAATATAGATATAAATAAGGTGATTGCAGCAAAAACTAGCCAAATTTGAATGGATAAAGGTAAATTTTTCATCTTCATGATTTTATCATCCTATATCCATATCCATATATGGTTTCAATATTTAGTTTAGGCATTTTTTTTCTTAATCGCCTAACTAAATCATCCACCACTCGATCTGTTCCGAAATAATCAGAACCCCAAATAGATTTAAGTATTTGCTCTCTTGAAAGAGCTAAACCTTGGTTTTTTGAAAAATAAATTAGTAAATCAAATTCTTTAGATGTTAAGTCTATTAATTGGTCTTCAAATTTCACACTTCTACTTCTTTCATCTACTATATAAGGTGGTATATTTTGAATTTGAGTATTGGAGCCATATACTCGTTCCAATAAATTACCTGTTCTAATGACCAATTCCCTAGGAAGAAAGGGTTTAGGCAAATAATCATCGCTGCCTAATTCTAATCCTAAGACTCGATCTATATCTGCATCCCTTGCAGAGATAAATATTACTGGAATATTTGGATAAGTTAATTTGATTTCCTGTAGGAGCTGGTATCCATCTATATCTGGAAGCATAATATCTAATATCCATAAATCAGGAGGAGTGTTAATGGCTTTTTTTGCATCCTCTCCTGTTAAAAAAGAAGAAACTTGCCATCCTTCTTTCTCTAAATAAGAAGTTAGAATAAGATTTAAGTTTTTATCGTCCTCTACAAGGTAAATTTTAAAGCTCATAAGTTTCACTCCTATTTTTAAATTATAAATATATTATAACAAATAAAATAGATTGTTTACTATATTATGTAGTAAAACTATGGTATCTATATAAAAGAATTGTGGGAAATTGTAAAAAAATTAATTAAAAATTTTATAATAAAACATATTTTATCCATAGTTCTTCTACAATTATTTTTTAATATAAATATAAATAGAATTTTAGGAGGGACTAAAATGGATACTGGAAGAAGGGATATAGATGATATTATATTTTATCAAAACAAAACTGAAGATAATATGATTGGGGACAGTTCTCATATAGACAATGAAAAAGAAAATAAAAGGTCTATAAAGAGAAGACTTTTTTCCTACTTTGCTGTAGCTTTGGTAGCCTCCCTTGTTGGAGGTCTAATATCTTCATATATTGGTTCAAATTATATATTTAGTAAAAAAGAATCTACAAATAAGGGAGAGGAGTCTTATATTGCTGAAAAAACTTATAGTGTTAATGATAGTGCCAATATATCTCAAGCAGTTAAAAAAGCAGTCAATAGTGTAGTTGGAATTACTACAGTAAAGGTTCAAAGATATGGTTTTATAGAACAAGAAATAGATGGAGTAGGATCTGGAGTAATAATTGATAGTAATGGATATATACTTACAAATTCTCATGTCATAGGAGATGGGAATGCAAAACAGATAACAGTATTATTTGAAAATGGAGACGAAAAATCTGGTAAAGTACTATGGCAAGATACAGCTTTAGATTTAGCTATAGTTAAAGTAGATAAAAAAGATTTGCCAGTAGCTACATTAGGTGATTCAGATAAATTAGAGGTAGGGGAAATAGCCATTGCCATAGGAAATCCCTTAGGATTAGAATTTCAAAGAACTGTAACTTCAGGAATTATAAGTGGTCTTCATAGATCTATTAAAGTAGATGAAACTAATATTATAGAGGATTTAATTCAAACAGATGCTTCAATTAATCCAGGAAATAGTGGTGGACCTTTATTAAATAGTAAAGGGGAAGTAATAGGAATAAATACGGCTAAAATTAAATCAGCAGAAGGCCTAGGCTTTTCCATACCTATAAATACGGTAAAACCAATAATAGAACAAGTAATTAAAGAAGGTACCTACAAAGCAGTATATATTGGAATAACAGCTGTAGAAGTAGAATTGTATGAAAGACAATTTGGAATAGATTTGCAAGCTAATAATGGAGTAATTGTTCTTGGGGTTACGCCAGATTCTCCTGCAAGTAAAGCACAATTACAAATTGGAGATATAATAACAAAAATAGATGGTCAAGATATTGAAAATATGAATAATCTTAAAAAAGCACTTTATAAATATAAAAAAAGAGATAAGGCTAAATTAAATATTATTAGAAATGGTAAGGAAATGGAAGTGGAAATAGAATTTAGTGAATTAAGATAGGGATTATCTACATTTCCCCAAATTATCCACAATACTTTTACTTAAATCAATAAAAAAATATTAATTATCCACAAGTTTTGTTTAAATTTCATAAAAATGTATTTTATTAATCCTACACTATTAATATAAAAACTGCTATAATGATTTTATATATACTATTTACTGGGAGTGGATAATTGTGAAGGTAATGGTGGTTGGTGCTGGTAAACTTGGATATAGATTAGCAGAACTAATGGACAATGAAGATATAGATGTAACTTTGTTAGATGTAAATTTCAAAGCATTAGAAAAGATAAACAATCAATTAGATGTATTAACTGTAGCTGCAAATGGTATACAAATAGGAACTTTAAAGGAATTGGATATTGAAACTTATGATTTACTTATTGCCTCAACTAATAGTGACGAGACCAATACTTTAATTTGTTCTTTAGCGAAGAAATTAAAATGTAAAAAAACTATTGCTAGAATAAGAAATCCAGAGTTTATTGAACAGTTAGATTTTGTGAAAAGTGAAATGGGAATTGATTATATAATAAATCCAGATTTAACCACTGCTATTGAGATAGAGAGATATTTAATGAGAAGTTACAATTTTTATTCTGATGATTTTGCCAAGGGAAAAGTTTCCATGGTGGATTTTCATGTTGAAGATATTAAAGATTTTACTGGGAAAAAAATTATGGATTTAGATGGTTTAGAAGGATTATTAATTACAGCTGTTTCCAGAAACGGTGATTTAATCATTCCAAATGGTTCAACTAAATTAATTGAAGGGGATGTAATCCATGTAATTGGTAAAGTCAATAATATAAGCAAATTAGGTGAAAAACTTAAGATTAATATGGACAAAAAACGTACTAAAAAGGTAATGATTTTAGGTGGGGGCAAAATTGGATATTATTTAGCCCAAAGATTAGAATCCTCCAATGTATTTGTAACCATGGTAGAGAAGGATAAGGAAAGATGCCATTATTTATCAGAAAGATTAAACAATACTATGATAATTCATGGAGATGGAACAGATATTAATCTTTTAGAAGAAGAAGACTTAGCCTCTCAAGATGCATTTGTAGGAGTTACAGATTATGATGAGCAAAACCTTTTAATGGCTTTAGTGGCAAAACAGTCAGGAGTGAATAAAACTATTGCAAAAATATCTAGACCTAATTATGTTCATATAATAGATAAACTAGCTCTTGATGTGGCCTTAAATCCTATTGATATTACTGCTAGTGATATTTTAAGATTTATTAGAGGGGGTAAAGTAGTATCAGTCTCTTTGCTTTTAGGTGGACAAGGAGAAGTAACAGAAATAATTGCATCTAAGGATATGCCTATTGTTGGCAAGCCTTTGTCTAAGCTTGGTTTGCCAAAAGGGTTAATTATTGGGGCAATAGTTCATAATGGAGAAGTAATTATCCCCAATGGAGATACTATAATATATCCAAAAGACAGGATTATAGTTTTCACCTTAACATCTGGACTCCCAGCTTTAAAGAAGATGATAAAGCCTAATAAAGGGGGAATACTCAGTGAATTATGGAACAATAACTAAAGTATTAGGAAATTTATTAATAGTGGAAGCAGGGCTTATGGTTCCTTCACTTTTAGTGGCTTTATACTATAATCAATCTGATAAAAGAGCATTTTTAATTAGTATAGTCATTACTAGTATTGTAGGATTTATAATGAGTAAAAGTTTTGAAAATAAAAAAGGCATAAAGGCAAAAGAAGGACTAGCCATAGTTGCATTTGGATGGATACTAATTTCTTTTTTTGGCTCTTTGCCCTTTGTGTTTTCTGGAAGCATTTCATCATGGATAGATGCTTTTTTTGAAACTGTATCAGGTTTTACCACAACAGGGGCTACCATTGTGGATAATGTAGAAATACTTCCTAAAGGTATATTGTTTTGGAGATCTTTTACTCATTGGATTGGAGGCATGGGTATATTAGTATTTACTATTGCTATTTTACCCACTTTAGGAGTAGGAGGTTTTCAAATATTTAAAGTGGAAAGTCCTGGACCTAGCCCAGATAGAATTGTACCAAAGGTTAAAAATACAGCTAAAATCCTATATACAACTTATTTTATTATGACTATTTTAGAAATAATACTTCTATTATTTGGTGGAATGACATTATATGATGCTATAGTTCATACTTTTGGTACAGTAGGTACTGGAGGTTTTGCTATAAAAAATGAAAGTATAGGAGCTTACAATAGTACCTATATACATTTGGTAATTGGTGTATTTATGATATTATCAGGTATAAATTTTTCTTTATATTATGATATTTATAAAGGAAAGGGAAAAGAAGCAATAAAAAATGAAGAATTAAGACTATATTTAGGCATAATTTTTGTGTCTGTAATTTTAATTGCACTAAATATAAACAAAAATATATACCATAATATAGGACTATCTTTTAGAGATTCGTTTTTTCAAGTGGGTTCAATTATTACTACCACAGGTTATGCAACAGCAGATTTTAATCAATGGCCTACTTTTAGTAAAATCATATTATTTTCTCTTATGTTTATTGGTGGTTGNGCTGGTTCAACAGGTGGAGGAATTAAAAATATTAGGATATTAGTATTATTAAAATTAATAAAACGGGAAATTACTAAAATATTTCATCCTAGAGCTATTATTCCAATAAAAACCAATGATAAAGTACTACCAAATGAAACAGTAGCTGGTATAACTAGCTTTTTTATATTATATATTCTAGTATTTATACTGGGAACTATAATAATTTCATTGGAAGGTATAGATTTTGAATCTTCAGCTGGAGCAGTGGCTGCAACTTTAGGGAATATTGGTCCTGGCATAGGATTAGTAGGACCCACTCAAACCTATAGCCAATTTAGTCAATGGGGGAAATTACTATTATCTTTGTTTATGTTATTAGGTAGATTAGAGTTATTTACCATAATAGCACTATTTGCCCCTAGTACTTGGAAAAAAGAAATTTTATCTAAAAATGCGTAATATTTTCCCAAAGACAGGTCCCAAATTCCCATCTTAAGAGTATTGAAGAAATCCATATGGTTCTTTAAAACCCCATTGGTTTTAACTGTGGGAGTTTCAGTATATTTGGGTATATAAGAAATGGGTAATTATCTTAACTAGATTCACAAGTGGAGGGATTAAATGAAATTAGTTTCTTGGAATGTAAATGGAATTAGAGCCTGTGTGAGAAAAGGCTTTTTAGATTATTTTAATGAAGTGGATGCAGATATNTTTTGCCTTCAGGAGACCAAATTACAAGAAGGGCAAATAGAATTGGATTTAGAAGGCTATTATCAATACTGGAATTATGCAGAGAAAAAGGGCTATTCTGGTACAGCCATATTTACTAAAAAAGAGCCTATATCTGTTAAATACGGCTTAGGAATTGAGGAACATGATAAGGAAGGAAGAGTTATTACTTTAGAATATGAAGACTTTTATTTAGTAAATGTCTACACTCCCAATTCTCAAAGGGAACTTAAAAGACTTGACTATAGAATGAAATGGGAAGATGATTTTAGAAATTATTTAGTGGAATTAGATAATAATAAGCCAGTAATCCTTTGTGGAGATTTAAATGTTGCCCATAAGGAAATAGATTTAAAAAATCCATCTACCAATAGGAGAAATGCAGGTTTTACTGATGAAGAAAGGGACAAGATGACTAAATTATTAGAATCAGGATTTATAGATAGCTTTAGATACTTTTATCCAGATAAAGAAGATGCTTATACTTGGTGGTCTTATATTACAAGGGCCAGAGAAAGAAATGCTGGCTGGAGAATAGATTATTTTGTTGTATCGGAGAAGCTGGAAGAAAGAATGGTAGATGCGGAAATTCATTCAGAAATAATGGGAAGTGACCATTGCCCAGTAGCATTGAAAATTAAATAACCAATAATCAGGGGACATCCTCTAAAAGGTATGTCCCCTGAACTTTATAACTTTACAAAATGACCGTTCTTCTATCAAGTTTTACTTATTCAATTTAACTAATTCTTTAAATACTCCTTCATTTTCCTTAATTCTATTTTCATTCCCCAGTACACATATATAATTTTCTTTCATAGTATCCTCTAACAATGGTGCAAAGGCTTTTAAATCTTCTAACTTTGTACTTAAAACTTCATCTCTTGTTTTTTGAATTTCTTCTTGTGTTAAACCTGAAATATATCTACTAGTAGCTATGGCACCTTTTCCATGGGGAGTTATGGCTGGTTCCAATTTGCTAATGGTTCCTATAATATAGGTAGTTAAATCCTCATGACTTAAATTTAAATTTTCAATATAATTTGCCATATTATCGTAGACTTCTAAGGTTTCTTTTAAATTAGGATCTCTATAGGAAAATGTAGTAACTACTCCAGTTCTACTAAAGGAAATACCAGCACCATAGGCACCACCTTGAGCTCTAATTCTGTTGTGTAGATAATCCCTACTTAGAATAGTACTTAAAACATCCATTTTACCATTATATTCATATCCTAAATTTTTAAAATTATTTCCCTTAGATACATACTGTACATTGGCAGAGGACAATATTCCTTCATTTAATTTACTCATTAAGAAATTATATTTTTCAGGCTTAAATTTTTCCCTATTTAAATTATTAGTAATAATATTTAGATTATCTTTAGCTATAGCAAAATCTTCTTTATCCCCTGTAAAGGAGATGATTAAATTATTTAGATTAAATATTTCCCTATATACTTTGTTTAAATTGGCTAAAATTTCTTCACTATTTTTATCAAAGTCTTTTAATATTTCTGAGATAAACCAATAATATTCTAAGCCTTTTAGTTTTTCAGCATATTTTCCTGAAGGTGAAAAATAAGAACCAACTCTGCCAGCTACTAAAGAATGACCAATACTAAAAATAGACATCTCCATTCTAGATTTCATTTGTTGTAGTAGCTCTTTAATTCTCTTTTCATTTTCAATTTTAGTTCTATTTATTATTTCATTTATAAGTTTCATTAATTCAATATTGTTTTTCTTTCCAATAGCTCTACCACTTATAACAAATTTAGGATAATAAATTTCCCCATTATCTTTTTGAGAATAAGCAGCTGCATTTAAATCTATTCCACCAGTATTAACATATATATCATTGGACAATTCCCCATAGGATTTATCCTCTGTATCTAACTTACCTAGTAGATTAGATAAAAGGCTAATATATGGAATTAATTCTTCTTCCACCATAGATGTATCAAAATAAAAATCCAAATAGGAGATTTTACTAGTAAATATATTGTGAAATAATATAGTAGCTTCATTATACTTAATTATTTCTTGAGGTATATTTTCTGCCTTAGGCTCTACATCTGAAATAGAAAGTTTAGGTATAGTAGCCTTAGCTTCTTCTGTATCCTCTGAAAGTTGCATATTCTTTAATTCTTCATTTTCTTTAATTAAATTTTCAATTTCTTCTTTTGAAAGTTTATTCTTATAATTTTCTAATTCTAATTCCACTTCCCTAACTTCCTCATCTCCTAATCCTTTTTTAGGATTAATAATTACCAAGGAACTATGGGTGTTATTAATAAGTTTTTCTTCAATAAATTTTTCAAAATAGCCTTTATCCATATTAGCTTTTAATTTATCCAAAGTAGCTTCGTATTGAAGATGGATAGTGGGCTCCCCATCATATAGCCAACTATCTAAGGCTTGGATATTGTAAATTACCCCCTTTGTAGGAAATTTCATAGCCTCTCTTAGATTAAATTCTACTATATTAATGGCAGCTTCTATTAATTTTTTGTCAATACCCTCATTAACTAATTTATTTAATGTATCTAAAACGATTTTTTCAAATTTATCCTTTTTATCCATGGAGGAATTTTTAGCTACAATACTAAAGCCAGGCTGTATTCCTCCTGTAGAAAGGGAAAATATATCCTCCCCAATTTCTGCTTCTATCAAAGCTTTTTTAAGTGGTGCTGCTTCTGTATCTATTAATAATAAGCCTAATATACTAGTCATTAAATACAATTCAGGGTCTATATTTTCTCCTAATACAAAATTTAAACTAAGATAGCTCCGATTCTCTTCAGGTTCATCTTTTAAAATTGGATAATAGGCTACAGTTTCTTTTCTTTCCTGGAAGGGCAATTGAATATAAATATCTGAATCAATTGACTTTCTATCAAACTCAGAAAGATATTCCCCATCTATAAATTTCAATTGTTTTTCAATATCTCCATTTCCATATAAAAATATATAGCTATTGGAAGGATGATAGTATTTCCTATGAAAATCTAAAAAATCCTCATATTTAAGTTGAGGTATTACATTTGGTTTTCCTCCAGATGAAAATCTATAACAAGTATCTGGATATAAGGATTTATCTATTTCATCCACTAATATTGTTTCAGGAGAAGAATAGGCACCTTGCATTTCATTATATACAACCCCCTTATATATAATTGGGTCTTTTTCATCAAATAATTCATAATGCCAACCTTCCTGCATAAATATTTTAGGTTCTTCATATATCCTTGGATGAAAAACAGCATCTAAATATACATCCATTAGATTGAAAAAATCTTTTTCATTTCTACTGGCAATGGGATATACAGTTTTATCACTAAAGGTTATGGCATTTATAAAGGTTTGAAGTGAGCCTTTAACCATATCCATAAAAGGTTCTTTAGTTCTGTACTTTCTAGAACCAGATAATACACAATGCTCTATAATATGGGGAACTCCTGTACTATTAGATGGGGGAGTTCTAAATCCAATGGAAAACACCTTATTATTATCTTCATTTTCCAAATGAAGTAGTTTTGCACCAGATTTGTCATGGGTGAAAATTCTTGCAATAGATTGTATTTCTTTTATTTCATATTGGTCTTCTAATTTAAATCCATAATATGTTTTTCCAATATCCATAAAAATTCCTCCTTATTTGTCATTAATCCCCAAGGGAATAAATATTTTATTATTATCTGTTTTTTCATCACTAAACATAGATAAAGCATAGTCTCTAACAAAATTAGGTGCAGATTCNAATAGTATTTCAAAACCTTCTGTTTTAAATATATCATATAATTCATTGTTCCTAAATCCTGCAAAATATCTTAAATTTAAAACTGACATGGTTTCAGATATGGCTGCCATTTCTTCATTGGAATATTTAGATATTTCCAGCAATTGAGTATAATATCTATCATAGCTTCGTCCCTTAAAGAATTCCCTAGAATATTTTCTAAAATTAGTTATATTTTTGTCCTGAATTTCATTTTCCCAAGCCCAGTCATATATATTTACCCTAGAGGTTTTATAATAATAGCCTTTATCAGGTATAAATTCCAATACACCATATTGATTTGGATAGGCGGATAAGCAGGAGGTGGCTATATCATATATAATTTTATTATTCTCTTTATGGGATTTTATATCCTGTAAATGTATATGTCCAGTTAATACTATTTCTATATTACAGTCCTTAAACACTTCAATAACATCTTCATTATTAATTATGGTATAATTTTCATTTACTATATCACTATGGTCCATTAAACTATGATGCATTACTCCTAATAATTTAGCATTGTTTTCCTTAGCAAGTTTACCACATTCTTTAATCCATTCTAAAGTTTTAGGAGAAATTTCTCCTCCCATTTCTGGGCCATCTCTAAGTTTATTTCTATTATACTTTGCAGAATCCAGCATTAATATCCATAAATCTTCTGCAGGAGTTGCTAAATAACTTAAAGAATTTGGATCCCTTGAAACTGCATCCTTATAACCATAGGCATAGTAAATATCCTCAAATTCTTCAGGAGTAATAGAATCTATTTTAATTAATTCATCTCCTACATAATTTCTAGCCCAGGGATTTTCTATATCATGATTTCCTGGCACTACTAACACACAAACTCCCATTCTTTGAATAATCTTTAACTTATTTGCAAATTCTAGATGACTTTCTTTTTCACCATTACAAGTTAAATCTCCTGGAATTATTAATATATTAGGTTGATGGTTTTCTATATCATATGTAAAGGCATCAAATATTTCTTCGGAATAGTTTATTAATTTTCCATCTCCTGTATTTAAGAAAGTATTAAAAGCCTTTCCATCATCAAATAATTTTTTAGACATATAATGAGGGTCTGTAGCAATAAAAATTTTTATATCCTCCCCAGAAGGAATTTGACAACATATATCATTACATATAAACTTATCTACACATCCAGTAAAACACAATATAATAATAAAAGCTAAAAAGACTAAAGATAATTTCTTTATACCCATTTACTCCACCACCCTACCTAATATATTTTTAGATTTTTCCTATTGCTATAATTGTATCATATTTTAATTCATAAGAATTATAAATAATTTTGATACAATATTAAAATTAATGGAATATTAGTAGGTAGAACATATATTACTTGGGTAAGTAAATATTATAGACAAAATTTTAATTTTCCCAGGAGTGATTTTAATGGAAATAAGGGATATATTGATTTACATAAAGTATATTATAAGATTTTATCTTATATATGCAGCCATATTTGGAGTTATAATCTTTGGTATTTACAAACCTAAATCTAGTGAGTATTTAGTTAATCATCCAGTAGATAGATTTTATGGGGAGGATATATCTCAGGACAAAGTGGCTTTAATAGAAGACAGATATTATTCTGGTTTAGTTAGGGTAGATTTAATTGAAAGGGCAGAAGAAACTTTAGACATTAGTTATTATACAATCCACGATGGCATATCTACAGATATTTTTCTTGGTAGTATATTAGAAGCAGCCGATAGGGGGGTTAAAGTAAGATTTATTTTAGACGGTATATTTCATCACTTAGAAGGAAATTTAAAGGATGTAATATATGCTTTTTCAAACCATCCCAATATAGAATTAAAATTTTACGAACCCTTTAATATACTGAAACCCTAGACATGGAATAATAGACTTCATGATAAATTTATTATAGTAGATAATAAAATGGCAATAATTGGTGGAAGAAATATTGGGGACAAATATTTTGCAAAGGATGATACTAATATTCAAGTGGTTAATGATAGGGATGTTTTAATTTTAAATACAAATATAGATAATTATCTTAATTCAGTAATATTTCAAATGGAAGATTATTTTAATTTAGTATGGCAACATGATTATTCAGTATATCCTAAAAAAATTTTAACAAATAGGCAAATTAGAAAAGGTGAAGAAAAGGCTGAAGACTTAAGAGATAGATTAGAAAGTATAAGGAATTCTAATCCAGAAATATTTGAAAACAATTTTAATTGGGAGGAAAATACTTTTCCAACAAGAAAGATTACCTTAATTCATAATCCTATAGAGCGTATAAACAAAGAACCTTGGGTTTACTATGAATTGATTAATTTAGCTAGAAATTCTAAAAAATCAATATTAATTCAAAGTCCCTATATAATTCCCACTGGAAATATGGTAAAAACTTTAGACATAAATAGTATTAAGGCGGACAATATAGACATTTTAACTAATTCCCTATACTCAAGTCCTAATCCTTTTGCCATTGCAGGTTATATGAATCATAGGAAAAATCTAGTTGACAATATTACCAATGTATATGAGTTTCAAGGACCTGGTTCTATTCATGCCAAATCTTATATATTTGACGAAAGAATTTCTGCAGTAGGCTCTTTTAATTTTGATTCCCGTTCAGTACATTTAAGTACAGAAACAATGGTAATTATAGATAGTGAACAGTTTTCCAATCATTTAAAAGGAGAAATGGAAAATTATATGTCTCAAAGTCTAGTGGTGGGGAAAGATTACAATTATATAGAGAATCCTAAAATAAAAGCAGGGGAAACTCCATTAATTAAGAAAATAATAATTAAGATATTTTCTATTGTAGTATATTTCTTTGATTTTATGTTATAAAGTAATTAATCTGAGACCATATTGTAAGTGCTTTGTAACCAAAAGGATAAAAACTTTTGCTATAATAAAAAACAAGGAAAGACTTGGAACTTTTAAAAAGTACTGCTAAATATATTATAAGGGAGATGATATTTTGAAAAGGCAAATAATAGCTAGTATATTAGTGTTTACATTTATTTTAAGTGGAGTGGTTGCTTTTGCAAATAAAACTTCAGCAACAGAAAAATATTCTACAGTGGCATCCATAGATATTAAAACTTTAGATGCTTATTACAAAAAAGATACTTTAATGCTTCCATTGAGGAAAATAGCAGAGGATGTTTTAGAATATGAACTAACTTGGAATGGGGAAGAAAAATCTGTTGAAATATATAAAGGTGCTCAATGGACTAAGATTACAATAGATAAAAATTCTTACTTTTTTGCAAGGGTTGCACCTTTTGAACTATCTAAAGCACCAGAACTTACAAATAGTTTAACTTATGTTCCAATGGAGTTTTTTAGTGAAGTATTAAAATATAATATTTCCTTAGAAGGGGATACTTTAATTATAAAAGAGCCTTCACAAGAAATTGAAAAAATAATCTTCAATGGATTTATAAAGGACATTGATGAAAATGCAAAAAGGGTATTAGTACTAGGTAATGGAACTAATGAGCATTCCAATTACATTTGGTTAACTAAGACTGAGGAAAGTGAAATAGTTAATACAAAAGGAGAAAATATTCCTTTTGAGAATTTAAAAATAGGAACAAAAGTAATAGTGACAATGCCAGAAATGGTAGCTATGAGTTACCCAGCTCAAGGTGCTTTGGTGAAAATAGTAGTACTTGAAGAGGAGAGTTTTGAAGTAGGAACTAAAGAAATTAAAAATGAAGAAAACAATGTGATTATTAATTATCCTGAAGTAAAAGGAATAAAAAAACAGCTTACTCAAGACTATTTAAATCAGAGAATTGAAAAATTTGCAAACTCTATTGGGGAAAATGATTTATATAAGGATTTAGATTTAAACTACGAAATAACTTTAATAGACGATAATAAAATTAGCTTTTTATTTAAAGGAAAATTTAAAATAGATGGTTTTGAAGAGGAAAAATACTTAGTTAAGAGCCTTAATTTAGACTTAAATTCTACTAATGAAATAAATTTTGAAAATTATTTTAAGGAAGATGAAGCCTCCCAAGAAAAATTACATGAAATATTAGACAAAGCTGCAAAAGAAAATGGTTTAGAAGGATTTGAGGCAGAAGGAGTATTTATATATTTTTGGGAAGGTAATGTAGTAGTTTACTATTGGCCTTTAGATGACTCAGTGGAAATGCCAGTAGAATTATATATACCAATAGAAGAAATAGAAGATATAATAAATGATAATTTTGGAGAACATCCTATTATTTAGTCTAGAAATAACCTATGAAAATTAAATATAGTATAATAGATATAGAATAGATAGTTTA
>JGI24708J26588_10001426_pt1 | contig 18963 bp, 24 predicted proteins | sample BioPla1DNA2_FD_26588 | JGI IMG/M metagenome (IMG submission 26588) | reverse complement strand
TTTCAGCTGTATACATTCCTATTATTAAAAACAGTCTTAAATAATCACTGTACTGAAATGTAATCATTGATGACATTCCACCTGTTTCTACACTATTATTTGCATATAAAAAAGCACTGCATATGCAGTGCTTAATTTACTATATTTTGTATGCTATCCCATTGAACCTATTTTGTTACCTGATAAGCCTTCTCCGGGATTTACGTCTGCACCATCAGGACTCCAATCGGGCGGGAGTGTTTCTTTGGGCTTTTTCCATATGATACCGTCATTATCTACTGTATCACCTTGTTCAAGAACTTGACCAAATGGATCTACATACTTACCTACTTCATACTTAGGCTTAGGTGCCTCAGTTTGCTTTGGCTTTTCTTGTACAGGTGCTTGTGTCTTAGCTTGTGTTTTAGCCTTAGTTTCTTCCTTTGTTTTCGCCTCGGTCTTAGGTGCTGTGGTAGTGGCTTTTGGAGTAGTAGTGGTGGTTATTGTAGTGGTAGCAGCTGGTGTGGTGGTCTGAGGTGGTGTGGTGGTGATTTGTGCAGTAGTTATTGTGGTATCTGCTGTATTTGGTGTAGTGCTGTTATCTTTATTTTCATCTCCACGAGCTGACAGGGAAGTGATAAGTATGGTAATAGCAACAGCAAGCACAGCCACAGCTGATATGATGATTACTTTTGTTTTGGTTTGTAAAGTGTTCATGTTTACTCCTTTTCTGATTCTTTTACATTGCCTTTGCGTATAGCATCTAGCAGCGATCCATCTATAATATTCGGTGCTAGAGTTTGTGAGTTATTACTTGTTGACGATTCAGGAGTAGAAAACACTGAATTATTATAATTTGAAATAACAGAGTTTCCTATTCCTATTTCGTTTTTTAAAGTGAATTGATTTTGTAAATCAATGTTTCTAATATATATATCGTCATTTAAAATAAAAATTAAACTAATAAGTGCAATGATAATTAATATTAAAACAACATATTTCTTTTTCATACTTCCCTTTCTTGCGAAAAGGTACTTAGCGCCCACAATAATTATATCATTTTTCAATGATTAAATCAATATTAGCTTTTACCAATTTTTCGCACAATAAATTGTTTATATTTTATAAAACCGCCCTCATGGACGGTTTTCAATTAATAGATTATGCTTTATCTTTGCTATCTCAAATAATGCTCCAATTCTAAAATCAAATAGTTTATCAAGTTTATAGCCTGAATGAACGCAATACCAATCAAGCCCATCTGTTTTAATATGATTAAAGAGAGGTGAAATATCACAATACTTTGATAATATTTTACCTTTTTTATGATAAACACCAGCTGATGTGGAGTGTAGACCGTTATGTACCCAACATATGTTAATGTCAGAGTAATAGTATGACAGATGATTAGATTGATGAAATACAAATGGATTTCTATATATATTGATTCCAGAAGTAAAGAAACGAGTCATATTCCATGGAGTAGTTAAGACATTATCGTGATTTAAGTCAACTAATATCTGTTTATCAGTATTACATTCTTTGATGAAAGAGTGTTCAATCATGTCATTATCATAGAATGTAGATGGGAAAAAGGGAATATGTGTTTGTATTTGTTCTTTATTATAATCTTTATAAATAAGGCGTGACTGAATATCTGAAGTGAAATCAACAGCTATCGCTTTTAGTAAGTATTCTAGAGCAATTATTTTATCATTAATATCTTGGTTTATATCAAGTGCATAATCTGCAGCTTTCATTACATTATAAAATGAAACAGATGTCTGTAATTCGTCAGAAGCATGTCGAACTCTTTTGTTATTGAGAATTGCCTTTATTAATGCATTCATTTATTTCTTCCTTAATCACTTTTGAAATTAGATATATTATATTTTCTTTTAATCCTGATTGTAAAATATTAAATCTCTGTACCATACTTCCTATTTCCCAGCAAGTTTCAATGTAATTTTTTTTATCAATTGAATTTTTTATCATTAATAAGTTTATTAAATAATTATAATGTGAATAATTAAATTCATTTATTTTTTTAGTCTGATTTAAAAGCTCATTTTTTAAATCAATTAAGCTTTGCAAAGCTTTAAGATTATTATCCTCATTGAAACTTAGATAAGCAGATTCTTCAATTTTATCAAGTATAGCATTTAATTCTTTATTATATGGTTTGATATTATCATCTCCTATTATAAGTTTTATGCTTAATTTTGTCAAATAAAAAGCCGCCCTCATGGACGGTTTAAATTATTTAAAGTTTTAAATTAAAGAGAAGGAGAATGGTTTATGTGATTCGGTTTAGTGTTTCTCTGCACTTTTTCATATTCGCTTTTTAACTCTTTTATTTGTTTCTTTAAATTCTGATTTTCTAAAGCAAGGCTTTCCCAGTCTTTAAAGAGCATTGTTATATCATCGATTTTTTCTTTTAAGTCATTTTGCTTTTTATTGAATTTAGCCATTTTTTCAATTTCTTCTTTTTCCTTTGTCTTAAGTATTGACAATATAGCTTTGCTTGTATAGCAAATTGAGTGATCGTCATTTCCAACACCTAATTGGGAAGAAAGACTTTTATCATTTGAACCAACACCTATTTGTGAACTAATGGATTTATCATACTCACTAACTCCTAACCTATTTTCTAAACTTCGGTCACTTAATGCACCTAATTTATTAGAAAGATTGTTAAGTGCTTCCGTGTTCGCATTTATTTGAGCTTTGCTATTAACTTTGTATGTAGTAATACCTGTGATTGTCGAACCTATTAATGTAGGTATTATCGCTGTTAAGAGTGTTTGCCACCATTCCATATTAGTACCTCCAAACAACAAAGCTATAAAAACCCCTAAAAATGTCCATATAGAATTAAAGGTTATTAACAGCTTTAATGAATTGTTGTTTTTCATTAATTATATCCTTTCTGTTGATTTTTGTCGAATTGGAATTGACCTTATGGACGGTTAATGTTTAGAATTAATTATCGTTTTACGTTCATTTTGGCTTTCTACCATTCCTTTCAAGATGTCAATATTTTCATTTCTATTTCTTATTAATTTTTTCAAAATTAATATATAAATTAAAGATAGAAATGAAATAATTGATAAAATGGCTATTATATAAATTTCCATTAAAATTACCTCCCTCATGGACGGTTTTTATTGTTCAAAGTTTTAAATTTTCAACGCTGTGTAAGTCGAATTAAAATTTCATTTTCCATTTTGATTTTACTTCGATAGGTACATGAGCAGGGGAAAGGTTTCGCCATAATCCATTATAGTATATTGTTGCTGTAAGTTTTCCTGAAATATTAAAGCTTTGATCTTCATCTGTTATCTTTACTTCTTCAGGACTGATTTTAAAATCAATATCCGATATAGTTACTTGGTTTTTTTCTCCATCAGAAAAGGAATAATTAAGCTTATCTAGAATATTTTCTTGTGTTATAGAATCTATATTATCCCATGTGATGGTGTTTTCATTAAATTTATAGCTTAACGCATATCCTTCTCTTGTTGGCTGATACATGTTATCATAGTTTTGAACAGCAACGCCTGTGAGCAAGCTTTCATATTTATCTCTTATTTGTACTGCTATTGAGTTAACTCTTATGTAATCCACGATAAAAGAAATGAATATTAGCAGTACTAATAAAATTACTACTGCTAATGGATAACCTATCATACCATCTTCTGATTTTATTTTACTCCAGAGAGCTTTTAGTTTTTTCATTTATTGTATACCTCCGACACACCAAGGGCGGAAGAGGATATATTTACAGGTATGCTGCCAAAACTTCCAAAGCCAATATCAACTTGTGTTTTTAGTTCTAGCTCAAAGCTTTCACCAATTTGAATTTTTCCCGACTTACTCCAAATAATATCAATGTCATAGTTGCTTTCTTCTTCTATTATTTCTTCATACGCTTTTGTTTCTTCACCCCCAATTTCACCACTTATCTCTGCTAGTCTTATAAGTTGATTTGCTTGTCTATCAAGATTAGATTTTTCTATGAATACAGGGAAAACAGATAGTGCAAATGCAATGCACATTACCAATATTAATAATATAATTGTAGCGGAGATAAAGGAGAAGCCATCGTCATCAGATTTTAATAATTTAAAGTGTTTCATTTTAACCTCCAAAAATTAAGGCTACATTAGTAATTATTTCATAGATCATAATTATTAGCACAGGTACAGTGATGGAAAAGCCAAAAACAAAACCACTGAGCTTTTGTACCTTGTTGGGAATTTTATTAGCTTCTCTTCGCAANTCTTGNTTTTGAAATTCATCAAGCCTAAAAGCTAGTGTATCCCAATANACTTTTGTATCATTACCCTTTATCATTTCTATAAGTCCACGAACAACTTCTGATAATGTTGAACTAGAAATTCTGCTTTCAAGTCGTTGTAAAGCAGTTTCATAATTTCCTGTACGCATATCTGCAATTGTTATATTCAATTCTTTTTCAAACGTATCATTCATAGAATGCTTGTGTTTTTCTAGTATTGATAATGCATCATGTGTATGTTGTAATTCATTATTGATTGCATACACTAGCTTAGGCAAATCTTTTTCAATATTTCGTCTTTTTATATCCATAATCTTTATGTAGCTTTTTTTACCTTGTAAAAAATATTTTATAAAAAGAATAACAAGAACAACTGAGAGAAGTAAAAATATATATGCAAAAATACCAGTATTTTTGAATACTGAAAATAAAATTAGAAATATAGGAATGGGAATTAAGAATTTACATGATGATATAAAAGCTTGAGCTAGAAATATTTTAGGATTTAGATTGATATTTGCATTAGCCAGCTCTCGCTCCATGTTTTTAGTTTTAGTTGGTGAAAGATAAATAGTCTTTGAAATTAAATCAATAGTGTGATTGTAAGCCTTTTTTGAATTTGTAGAGGACTTTTTCTTTGCTAAATTATTTATAGTTTTAACAGTCTTTCTTGTGGGTGCATTTAAAATTAATAAGGTAAAATTAAAAATACCTAGAGCTAAAAAGAAACCTACTAAAAATAATAGCAAATAGTATAAAATCAGCATATTACCTCCTATATCTGATGGGTTTTGTTATATGCAGCATTCGTAAAAGTGATATTATATCGACAATAGCAATTATAGATAATGCGATGTTGCCATATACAGTGTCTGTTAAAACGTTAAACCAATCTCGGTTTATAAAGTAAAATAAAGGTATTATTCCGACTGACATAATTAGTAATGTATAGAATTCATTTTTAGGATTTTGCAAAATTGTATCTAATTCGGCATTTACAATACGTATATCTGAAAGTTTAGTAGATAAAGGAACAAGTGTGAGTTTAAGCCCACTGTCATCTTGGCAATCAATTAAATTGTCAATCCATTCGTGAAATATTTCATTATCGATTTTTTCACGCATTATTTGTAATGCATATTTTACATTGCTGTTAATAAGCTTTGTTTGGCTTAAAAACTCTTCAAAGATTTCTTTAACCGGTGAATGTATATACTCTATATTGCTTTCGATTGAGTAGATAATATCTTCACTGCTTTGATAACTAGTAGTTACTATGCTGAGAGCTGTTTCTAGCTCTACATCAAGTTGTTTATTATACTCAATTTGCTTATTTTTTGCATAAGAATAAGGGAAAGCTACACCTATAATTAATCCAGCTAAAGCGAATACAATCATATTAGTACCTAGTGATATAAAAATGCCAGTGATAATTATAGCTAATGAAATAAGGCAAAGTAAAATAAATTTATTTTCAGCTTTGATTGTTTTTAGTATTTTATAAGTAGATTTAATATACTTAACTATAAAGTTTTCTCTTTTTTGGTTTTGAGAAACTTTAATTTTATACAGTAGTGACTTTTTTCTATTAAATAGCTTAAAAATAATATTTTCAATATCACTTAAATGAATATCAAATAAAAAAGCAATTCCAATTACTGCAAATATCGAACTACCTACACTTATCCAAAACATTAAATAGCCTCCTTATTTATAATTTTATTAAACACATCAAAGGGTATTCCATTGTTAAGCAGCCTGTCCTGTAATGACTTAGAGATGATACCCGTTTTTAAAAATTTCTCTTGGTGAAAATCATATCGCCATAAAGTATTAGTTTTATATGTTTTATTTGCATAATCATAAACACTCTCTGCAATTTCTGTAATTTTTCTTTCTCCAGTATCAAGCTTTTGCATATATACACTGATAGGAAAAGCTTGAACGTTTAGGGAAAGAATAATATCAAATGGTATGTGCGAATACTTTTGCATACAGAGTGTAGTTAGCCTTGTATAAACCTCATGGCAGCTGTTAGCGTGTGTTGTTGTAAGAACAGCGTGTCCTGTGCGAGCTGCTTCTTGAGCTTCCCATGCTTCTTCATTTTTCATTTCAGCAACACATATAGCATCAGGATTCATAGTAAGACTAGCCGTTAGCAACTTTGATATAGTTATTTCTCTCTCTTTATCTTCGCTAGGAACAGTTACTAAATGCAGAACATTGTTAGTAATATTACCATCAGCGTCGGTTTTGACAAGATCAAACTCCCTTACATCTTTTTCTATGGTGATAAGTCTTTTATGCGTTGGATATATATCCATAATATCTGCCATTATAGTAGTTTTGCCTGAGCCTGTTGCACCGGCAAAAACAATTGATACACCATAGGTAAATAAACTTGATAAGAATAAATGTTGATTTATAGTACAAGTACCATTGTCAATAAGATTTTGTGTATCTAATTTTTGTGGATTAACCATACGTATGGAGCATGCAACACCTGATTTATCGCCACAAGAAATTTTATGTATAGCTGTTATTCTTATATTACCACCCAAGAAGCTTGTAACTATATTTTTATTTTCATCGAAAACCTTTTTTTGCGAATGAAAAATTCTTCTGATAATGTCGTTTGCGTGTTCAGGAGAAGTAAAATGTTCTTTACTTTTATATGATTTACCATTTGATAATTTAATTTCAACGTCATTCCATGAATTAATATTTATCTCTTCTATATCTTTTCTTTTAAGTAAAGCCGAAAGAAATGAAAACTCTGCCATTTCATTATATAGTTTATTAACTAAAGGACCTATTGTATATCCTTCAACATAATAATTTTTCGCAATAATATATTGTTTTATATAATTTTTTAGCATATCGCCATCGGATATATTAGAGTAATTTCTAGATATAAAAGATTGAATTTCAGGAAGTAAAATATTGAAATTTACTAAATTTTTTTCAATCATTATCTTGCTCCTTAATCTTTGATATAATATCTTTTAAATCATGAATATAAGGTTTATGTAATGTTTTAATAAGCTCACCATTTTGTAAAAGCACATTTAAATTTTCATGATTATTTATTACGCCAAAAATTTTACCATGACAATTTTTAAGAGCTTCAATATCATAATTGAAGCTATCTTTAATTGTTATATATCTTAAAAAGTTATTAAAATTATAGTCCTGATGAAGCAACAAAGAAGTTTGTGAAGCATCCCATACAATGCCATTAACACCCGCTGTAAGCAGTTCAATTGTAAAATCGGCATTTGCAATGGCTCTAGCTGTTGCAGTGCTGTATCTAATATCGGAAGTGCAATCTATAATACAAATGTCTACCATATGCCTAGCCTGTAAGTAAAAGTCATCATACCTTTCTTGTGTGGGAGCTGCATAAGTGTTTGCGTTTTCGTTCATGTTGTAACCTAATACAGCTACTTTATCAGAAGATAACTTTATGTTTTCTAATAATGCTGATTGGTCTAGCACTATTTTTGATAGTGTTTTACCAAGTGATATATTGCTACTGGTAGTATCGTTTGGAAAAAGCAAAGGAATTGAAGGAGTTGTGTTATCTAACCCTATAATAAGTACATTTTTATCAGGATTTTGCTTTTTAAGATATAAAGCTAACTGTGTAGCTAGTGTTGTTTTTCCGCTAGCGTGATTCCCGAAAATTGCTATTATTTTATGATTTAACATTTATTCCTCCGTATTTATATCTATATCACTAGTAGTTTCATCATCCACATTTATACGATTTAACAGGCTTAGCTGTTCTTCTAATAGCTTTTCTTTTTCACTTTCATCTCTTGTGACAAAGGCAATGTGCATGGTATTTTGTTCAGCAAGTGCTATTGCCTGAGCTTGTTTGCTGTTTTGCACTTTTATGATAATCGTCTTAGTCATGCTGTTTTCTTTATCGATATTAGAATTTATTTCTATGCCATCGTCATTGGTGGCGGATAAAACTTCTACAAATTGCAGTTCTTGAGGTGCTGTCATCTTATCGTCTTTATCTTTAACATAAACTTGTATAATATCTCCACGTTTGATGGTATTACTTACTCCACTTGCAAGGGATTGAATAGCTATTGACATAGCCATTTCACCTTCCTTTAAACTTAATAACAATGTATCAGTAGTATCGATGGTATTTGATACTTTTTCAGGTGTGATAAAATCACCTGCATAAATAGTACTTGTAGCATATAACCCTATTATTTGGTCTTCAGACGTTGCAATATTTTCAGGTAGATTTAATTTTCCTACTGTAACCTTTTCTATTTTTTCTTCTGTAATAGCTTCGCCTTGTGTGATTTTGCTTTTTACTCTTATGATTTCTGCTTTTCCATCAAATAATGAGTTAAATAAGGGAGTAATGATAAAGCAAATTGCTATTGCAACAGCAATACTTATCAACCCAAGTAATGTTCTATTTTTCTTCATAAATACCTCCAGTTTATTAGTAATGATATAATAAAGCCAATGGCCAAGAAAGGAGCCATTGGCAGTTTTTTTATTTTAATTTTTTTAATATTTTTTATAATAGCAAAGTAAACAAGTAAAACTATGCAGCAAATAATTAAACTTGTAAGTCCGGATATAGTTCCTAGTAAAAACCCAAAAGCAGCTGAAAGTTTAATATCTCCCATTCCTATTCCGCCAATAAATTTTTTAACAAAAATCATAGGCAATATACAAATGATTAAACCCATGAAGCGTTCTGAAAGACGCAAATAATTTGCAAAGGGAGCCACTGCTATAATTAATAAAGGAACAAAGTTTTTAATCTTGTACGTTTTAATATCATACCACGATGTCCATATAAGTAATATGATAATAAATATATTTACTATGATTTTCATGTTCAAATCTTATAAATATATCTAAATTGCTGCTGTGCTTTTTTGTATCTTATAAGCAAAGATACATACTCTTCGATGGAATAATTATTATTGTACTTAATGTTAATCATAATACTAGCAAAACAACCTATGATAAGAGTAAGTACCGTCAACTCTATACCTTTAGTGACAATATAAATAATGGCTGTTAATAGTGCAGTAAACAAAAACCACTTAATAGACTTTTTTAGTTGGGTAGTGGTATAGCCATTAAAAAGCTCTGTATCACTTACAATGCCGTACGGTATATATAATTTATGATATTTTTTATTCATACTATTCCTTTCTAAAAATAACTCTTAATGATATTAAAAATTACAAATGCCATTTGTGATACGATGAGCCATAATATTGTGTTTTTGGCTCGTTTTTTAAGTGTATCTAAGTCATTGTCAGCTTTTTGCATTAAGATAAAAATAATTATTAATCTTAATGTTAGTACAGATACTGTAACAACTTGTAGCCACTTACTCAATTCAGTTAATTTATTCATATACACCTTACTTTACAAAGACGTTTTTAGCCATTGTTGCTATACGTGTGGCAGTGTGTGCTGTACTCATTATAGTAGATCCTGAACCTCCACCTGAAGGTATCATAAATTCACTTAAAACCTTTGGCGTTTGTAATGCAGTGTACATACAAGCGATTGCCCATATACATGTAACGGGATCACCATTTGCTGTTTTCATTATTAAAATGAAAGCCAGTTTTCCTAAAAATATTTGCACAATGACGGTTAAAATGGACTTAATAATTTGCATACAGTAGCTTTTAAAAACACCTTTGTCATTATCTAAAAGTCCTACACAAGCCAAAGGAAAGCCAATTTGCAAAACAATCATTTCAAAACCACGACCAACAACCTTCACTGCAAGAAGTACCACCATGGCAAAGCATACCAACATAGCAATTGCCGTAAAAATATCACCCATTAGCATATCTATAATTTTATCCAAGTAATTAAGAACCGTTACACTATCAATCTTTACAATTATTTCATCTAATAACTCATTTGCGATTTCGATGAAATAATTATATATGAATGGAAATACACCCATTGCTGCGATTGCGTATATAAAATTGATGGTATATTGTAGTGGATTCGCATCCGGATCTCCATCACGCCATAAACCGTATACATTAAAACCTTTTAGCAAAAATTTTAAAATCAACAAACTACCACCTATAATATATAATGTTGATCGTAATTGTCCAACAACATCAATGCCATANCTTTGAAGTAAAGCGGAGTTAAGGTGGAAGCTAGAAGATAGCATGTTATTCATAAGTAGTTCTGCTACGGGATACATGCCAGTAATTAGAGCTACTATGACAACGATTATTATGGTAACCATATATCCTCCTAAAAAGGAGGGTACTGCTTAAACAAGCAGTACCCATATTTGTTAGGGTTCGACAAACCCTTTGCCATCAGCTTTAGCGAACATATCCTCGGTTGATGATTTTACTTGTGGGAAAATTACATCATTGAAAAGCCATATAATTCCTGCCAACAAGATACCAGCAACAATTATTCCAATTATTATTGCCCAGCCATTGTCAAGCTGCATACCACCATCTTCATTTGTTAAACAATTTTTCACTTGATTTTTTTTAACTAAAGCGTTAATGTATAGTTTATTCGCTTTATCCTCAAAAGTTTTAAATATTTTTTTCATTTTAAATTCCTCCTAAAATTCATTTTCTAATTCTGTTATAATTTCATTATCTTGTTCTTGTGCAATATTTTTATATTCTTCAAGAACAGTTTCATTTATTTGCTTTCTAAGTTCTGGTGTAGTTGGAAAGCATTTGTCATGGTAACTGCCATCCGCAGCCTTGTATTGGGGCATAGATACAAATAAACCACTTTTTCCTTCTTTTACACTGATGCCAGTAACAACAAAAACATCATCAAGCGTAATTTGTCCAAAGGCTAATGACTTTTGACTATCCTTGCTAGGATATAGCTTTGCTTTGACTTTCATAATCTCACTTCCTTTCATAAAAATCTTTTCCTCCTTTCCGTTATTGATAGTAACTAAGCACTATGCTGATAATCAAACCTGCTAGCACAGCACCGATAGTAGATATAATAGCTGTAATAATACGCTTGTTCCATGACTTAACTTCTTGCTCGTCAGCGTTTTGCCTACGGATAAAGAAGTATACTGTGCATAAAGTACCTATTGCAGCTGCAATTCCTGTACCCCAAGAAGTTAAATCTTGAATGAGCTTTTGAGTGCCTCTTACTAGTTGACTGCTATTTAAGCCGCCTGCAGCAAATCCATAGATTTGAGTAGATAATAAAAATATACTACTCCAAGCACCTACTAGTAAAGTCCTAATTTTGTTTTTAAAACTGTCTTTCATAAAAAAATCCTCCTTAATATTCAGTTGGTATAAAATTAAGCCAAGGCTTATCAATCATCATTTTAACGTTGAGATTATTTTTAATAGGCCTTGACTCTTTAAACTTTTTAATAAACAAAACATTATGTTCTACATTACCTAATCCAAGCATTTTATTGAATTGCCATAAACTTAAATCAGGAGAATACATAATACAAGGGTAATTATTCGATAAAACAAGTTGGTATGGACGGGTAATCCGTCCTATTTCTTCTGATTTTAATAGTTTTCTTCCTTGTAAGCTAATGTTTTGTGATTGAGATGAGTTGGTATAGCGACCAATGGTCGCACCTGTCGAACAGCTAGAAGTAGTATAGTCACCTAATCTTTTCTCTATTGTTTCTAATGTGGAGCTGTCCGTTGACGCTAGATATATCCAATAGTGACAGTTGCCACGTATGATTGCGGCCACTTCTTTGTTGTACTTTTCATCTAACTGATTGAAATCTTGTAAAAACAAATTAAACCGTATTCCATACCCTCCGGCAACAGTTAATTTAGTTTGAAAATCAGTGATTTTTGTAAAATTTCCAAACTCATCAAGAATAAAATTAGTTCTTATAGGTAGCCGGTTACCCTCCAACTTTGCTAATTTCACCAGTTGCTCATACTGCTGTGATACCATTAAAGTAACGATTGGATAATACGTTGTATTTTGGTCAGGAACAATAAAAAATAAAGCGGTTTTTCTTTTACCTAGTTGAGTAAAAGTAAAATCGCTTTTGTTTGTCATTATGAACATATCTTTAGCTGTATACAATCGCAATGAAGTAAGTGCTGATGTATAAAAGCTACCAGCTGTCTTTGCAGGTGCTATCTGAGATATACCTAAAACCGGTTTAGCTGGATGATCATCGGGCAAAATTTTGATATATTCAATAATTGGTGTTACTGTAACACGTGGTGTTATCTGTACAGGTTTACACATATTTGCGATAAACCAGTAAACATTTGTTAGGTTTTGATATTCAGGTCTATCCACGTTATCATAAACAACGCAGAGTATTGCAGCTGCAATGACTGACATTTCTCCATTTTGCCAAATAGGTTCAGCTCTCTCGCTGCGTTCCACTAAAAAACAGGTTAAATCCCATGCATATGTTTGTGCTAAATCTATATTTTTATCATTTATTGCATTTATGATATTTTGCAAAGGATTGTAGCAATTACTTAGAGTAGGATTTTCAAAGTCAAGAACAAAAATATCATAGCCTAGTTCTTCAAGAAAACTTTTTGTATATGTATATAGCTCACCTTTAGGGTCCGTTGCTATTATGCTTTCCCCTGCAAGTGCAAGAGAACAAATAGACTGTATAACAAGACATCTAGTCTTACCTGAGCGTGTTGCTCCAAGTATTAGAGAGTGAAAATCACCGTTTATACAATACATAATTTCATTGTTGTATTTGTCTTTTTTACCTATAATTAAGCCAGCATCCTTAAAAGCTTTTGTATTAGTATTACTTTTTTCCATTTGATTTGTGATTTTTTCATGATATACTTCTTTGTATTTACAGTCTCCTTTATACAATAAATATTTAATTAAATCATCTTCCGGATTAATAACTAATTTACTAAAACAATTATCTATTTCTTTGTTTGTCATAAATCTAGCAGTTCCATACTGCCCTTGACCTGCTGGCGCTGGTATCTTTATATTTGGTACTATAACAATTTGTTTAGTTTTATAACCACCGATTGTGAAAATTAATAAGCTTGACAGCAATATAACTACTTGTATTAATAAAAAAACTTGTAAATGTTGCTTATTCATGCTCATACTATTAATACTTTCGCTAAAGCTTAAGAAACTGAAATTTTTAAATTTATTTAATAAAGCATTATGTATTGCACTTGAAACAAATACATTAACATATGTACCAATAATATTTATCAACACAACAAATACTATCTTTATCATAGATTTACCTTTCTAATTCCAAATCTAATGTTTCTGAAATTTCTTTTGTATCGTAAAAATCTGAAACAGTTTTTATACAGTCTTTAATAATTTCTTCTCCACCATCTACTTTTAAGTATTCATCAAATACTTCTACTAAAGGGTGTTCAGACAAAAGCAATCTATCAATGATATTTCTGTCAGATAGTTCTTGAAATCTATAAAGAATTTGTTCATATGTAGCAATTCTAAATGCACTTTCAAAAATTATGGATTTATCACTACTAAGTACGCTTTGTTTTAAACTATCAAAATCAGTTGTGACTTTTAACATTAAATAATCATAAGGTGCTACACAATTAAGTAGTTGGTAATACTTTTTTTCAATCATTGTATATGTAGTACTTTTTAGAGGAACATTTTTCTTTTGTACGTTATCATATTTAACAAGATAATCTGATTTAGCTATGTATTTTAAACGCTGAGCTTCAGCTATCTTATTACACATATTTTGCAATTTTTCTTGAGTTTCACTCATTTCTCTTCTTAAAAGATAAGCAAGTAGACTAGGAGGGGAAGAGTTATCTATGATTTTGCCTTTCCATATTTCTCCTACCAAACCTTTGTGATTTATATTGTTTTTGCATTTGATAGATATACCACCGTATTCTTGCCATTCAATTAGATTTTTGTTGTAATCGTCAAATAAATAATCGTCATTATTAATCCCTTTCGGAATATAGCTTGCTTTAGGTTTACCAATGTTAGTGAAAATTCTATGTTCTTTATCAATTTCTGGCAAGTAAGTATCAAGCCATTTGTTTTTCTCATTTACGCAATATGGCGGTTCGCCATCAATTGCTGCAGATAATATGAACACTTCTGTATCGCTATTATTTTTTATAAACATTTTCAAGCCCTGCACAAACTCATCAAATGGTTTTAAGTTTAGGAAAAAATCTTTTTCCCACATTCTTTCAATATAATTAATTTCGTCATGGAATCGGGTTAAAGTACCATCCATATCCACAAATAATCTAGGCATACATACTCCTTTCAATAAAAAAAGAACGTTGTTCACGCTCTTTTTAAAGTTCGATTTCGTCAAAAGTTTCATTTGTATTGTTTAGTACCTCATCATAATGTCAAGCAATTTTACAATTCCAATCCTTCCTCGTTAAGAAGTTTAAGCTCTTTCAATCTTTCCTTAGATAAATCACCTTTTTTATTTTTATTATCAGTGTCTCTTGAAAGATCATCAAATAAAGCACTATTTATTGAAACCAAAAATGGCAACAATGTAGAAATTAAATTAGGAGACTTAGGTTTATAGTGAAGTATTTCTTCTGCTAATTCATTGCCCTGCTCAGCTGATAATGTAAGCCATTCTTTTGCAAGTTCTTCGTTTTTTTCAACGCCTCCTTTACCAAAGAAATAAACAATCCCCAATGAACATTGAGCATACTGATTGCCTTGTTCAGCTGATAGGATTAAAAACTCTAGAGCCTTTTCAATATCTTTCTTAACATCTTCACTTTGTAGGTATAGCTTACCAAGAGTATATTGAGCGTATTCGTTGCCTTGCTCAGCTGATAGGCTTAAAAACTCTAGAGCCTTTTCAATATCTTTCTCAACAGCTTCACCTTGTAGGTATAGCTTACCAAGAGTATATTGAGCGTATTCGTTGCCTTGTTCAGCTGATAGGCTTAAAAACTCTAGAGCCTTTTCAATATCTTTCTCAACAGCTTCACCTTGTAGGTATAGCTTACCTAAAGCATATTGAGCAAGATTATTATTGCCTTTAATAGCTGATTTTTCGAGCAAACTTATTGCCTGAGGAATTTTATCTAAACTCTCAGTTTCTAAGTATATTTTTGAAAGCAGATATTGAGCGTTTGCATTTCCTACTGCTGATGATTTTTCAAGATAAGATATTGCTTTATCTATATCTTTTTCAGTACCGATGCCTTTGTAACACATACTTCCTAATCTATACTGTAATTTATCATCGCCATTATCTTCTTCCATTTTTTTAAATTTAATAAACGCATTGTTATAATACTTATCAGCTTCTTGTAAATCAATAGGTGTTCCTTCGCCTTTTGCATACATTTTACCTAAAGCATAATCAGCATAAGGATTACCACCTTTAGCAGCTGCAGACTTTTTATACAAATCTAAAGCTTGTTTTAGATTTTTTTCTACACCGTAGCCATTATAATAATGGCTGCCTAGAGTATACATTGCATACCTGTTCTCCAAATCTACCGATTTGTTCAACCAAATATTAGCTTTTATATAGTCTTGTTTTGTTCCTAAACCTTGAGCATACATTTTACCAATTCTGTATTGCATATAACCTTTTATTTTTGATGCATATTTATTGTTTGCTTGATAATTTTGCTCAATCTCTTTAAAAGCAGTTAATGCTTTACTATAATACTCATCTGATTTAGTCAAATCAATATCCACACCTAAACCATCTTTATAAATTCTACCTATATCATGTAAAGCAAGGGCATTACCTTTTTCACTTTCAGGGATAAATAGATTTAAGGCTTTTTCAAAATCACGCTTAACATTCTCTTTTTTATTTCCGTATAAATATGTCAAACCTTTTTTGTAATCGTTCGTCCAATCTACATAGTAATTTTTACTTTCTGCATAATATTTTTTCTTTTTTTCTTTGCCACTAGATTCATTACCTCCGTTATAATCTAAAACAAGATCTCCATCTTGCTCATTCTCATAATTATTAAGAGATTTTATATCCTCTACTTCAGGAACTGGATTACTTTCTTTATTTATTTTATCAAATTCAAACTCTCTTTTTTTATAAGCGACCATATATTTTAATATACGATTGCTTATTTTTTTATAGATTTCATCTTTTGATTTTCCCATAATCTTAGCAATCTCATATTTTCCAATATTAGAATCAGTACTATTATATGTTTCTGCCTGAACAAGTTTAAGATCATAATACTGATTTACAAGTACTGATATAACTTCATTTTCATTTATGAGCATTTGTGAAAATTTATCAAATTCCTTTTTTGTTTCTAATGGTAAAAAACCATATGTCAATCTGCCTTTTTGGGGTAACAATTGAATTAATCTTATAAACTCGTTTTGAATATTTTCAGAAGATGTTGATATGAAATCATCAGTAACATTACTTATTTCGCCAAAAATTTCACTTGTATTTTTAGCGTATTCATCAAGCTTTGCTTTAAATGTTTGTTTAATTAGTGATTTTCTTAATTCATCGGAATTATCATCAACAAATTCCTCTTCATTAATTATTTCTCCATCATTAAACGACTTATCGAATACTTTTGTTTGCCTAATTGCATCTTGAGTTAATTCTTCCCTAAGCTCATTTAGTATTTTAGGATTTACAAGTTGTTTTTGCACCCCTTTGCTTTTATCCCAAAAAACAATATGAACATGAGGCTGTTCTTTTTTATCATGGACTGCTGCTAAATATTCAAAATCTTCAATTTTTATATTGTTTTTTTCAGCTAATATATGTATAGATGATTGTACATATTTTTCCCAGCTATCTTTATCCTCTAACATCAGATCCTTTACTGTATTTGGATCACCTCCAAAGGAAATAGCACTTCTAAATACTGTTGTACCTTTTTTTGAAATCCTTCTGACATATTGCATAGCTTCATTTATATTGTATTTACTATGATATTCATTATTTATAATTCCAAAAAGACCGTTTTTAGTATCTTGATCTATCAAAGCATGTGCTCTCTCACCTATGTACTTTATATGCTGTGCATTGCTTACAGCAGTTCTTTTTTTGTTCGGGATTCTATGCCATTGTTTATAGATTAATAATGCCATTACATATCATTCACTTTCGTTATGTTTTCAGACATTTTAAGCATTTCTTTTGCAGACTTTATATATTCTTCTGTGGATTGCTCCCTCTGCTGCAAGTGGATATGTGCTTGGTGCTTTGCATTTGCAAGTATATTTTCAATACTAGCTTCATCTGTGTATTCATCTGCAATAAATTTGAGTAATAAGAACAAAGCTGTGTTGGCTGCCATTGCAGATTTTAATTCTAAGCGAATAAGTCTATCTATTTGTTTTTGTTGAACCGATTGCAGCTCTTCTCTTATCATTTTTCTGATTAAATTTTGTTCTTCGGTGTAACTTTCAATAGATAAACCTTTTTCAATAAACGTTCGTACAGCTTCTGATGTACTAACATTCTTTTTTGCACAATATTTTAAAAGTTGTGCATCTAGATTACTAGTAATATGAAATGTTCTTTTTTCAGTATAATTCTTTTTAGAGGTGTTCAAAATCTTATCCTTTCTGTAAAAAATAAGAGGGCATACAAAAATATGCCCTAAAATTAAAGACGCATACTTCTTGAAAGCTTTGCTTTCAAGATGTCAGGTAGGTCAGCGGAGCGACCTATTCCTGCCCTCATTCAGCAAAATAGGTTTTAATATAGTATTTTAACTGAATTCGGCATTTTAGAAAACTGAAAAGAAAAATTTTATTCGCATAACTGCAGTTCCTCTTCCATGTGTTCGATAGACGGAATAGGAATTTGTTTATAGAGATATGCACAGGCTTGCAGGGAAGTACAGTTAAACTGATTTTCTAAATCACGTATTTGTTGTAAATCTTCGTTCCAATCCTTTCCGATTGCTGTTTTTTTAATTACGTTGAAGTTATTCATATACTTGTTTGCAAGCAGTGTTGCAGCTTCTACACCTGCTTTGTCATTGTCTAAACAAAACCATATCGTTTTATACTTGTTTGGATAATCTTTAAGGTGCTGCTCAAGTGCTTTATCGGAGCATCCACCCAATGATAATCTAGTATCCTTTTGCCAATTGCCATTCGTAATAAATGCAAGATTAGCATGACTAATAGCATCAATCGGTGACTCAAATACTTTTAATATATCAGATTTACCTTCGATAAAAAACCCATAACTTTTGTTACTATTAGCAGTTTCACCACGAAACTGCTTGTCTGATGTGCCACGCTTGGCACAATACTTAGGATTTTTATTTTTATCATATCCTACAAAACATACATTACCTCTATCTTTTTCTTCAAAAATTTGTTTCGATTTAATTAACGAAGAAATGATTCGTTTGTCAATTCCTCGTTTTTGAATTAAGTATGCATAAATTCTTTTAGGCTTTGTTTTTTCAGGTAGTGAGAAGTTTTTATTTTCTTTTTCATCATCTCTGTTTTTATAGATTTCATAGTCTAATGTATAGCTGCTTTTGCCTAAAACATTTTGATATATATAGTCGAGTGCAGGCTTATAATCAACACCTAATATTTTTTGTACAAGATGTACTGCATTACCTCTTTCATTATTTGAGTGATGGTAGTAACCACTGCCATCACGCCATAAAAAAAGGCCACCAAAGCCTTTAACTTTGATTGCCTTTTTGTCCGAT
>JGI24708J26588_10001418_pt1 | contig 19027 bp, 21 predicted proteins | sample BioPla1DNA2_FD_26588 | JGI IMG/M metagenome (IMG submission 26588) | reverse complement strand
CACCGCCTCGAACTCGCCTTCCTTCCCCTGCTGAATGTGTGCTTGGTCTTTAGTCTCAACACTTTCCGCAGCGAGCTGAACTAACATCATTGGTCCGATATTTCTCACCTCCTTTCAAGCAGTATTCCAGCTATTCACTGGCGGTGGCCAACTGCTTGCTTAAGGCCACTGCCAGGTCAGTTGGCAACTCCGTTAAAACAAGTGCTGCATCTGCCATATCCATGCTTAAGAGGACATCGAGAATTAGTTTTTGCTCTAGCTTAGCAAGAATTGGTGCGGCTTCTTCCGGCCCCATTTCAGTGTATAGGGCAGCTAGGGTTTGCACACTTCTTAGCTGTTCCTGCTCCGCTGCAAGCTTTTCTGCGGCCTGGTCAATACTGGCTTCCCGTGCATCAAGCTGCTGTTTCCTCTGGTCGAGCTGCGCCTTTTCCCCTTGGAGAGCGGCCTCTTGCTCCTCCAAAGCAGCCATTTTTTGCTGCAGTTCATCAACTTGGGCTGAAATCCACTGTTCAGCGTCCTGGCCGATGGCATAAAGCTTAAGATGGGGCTCGATCCAGCCAATTTTCATGCCCACATCCCAAAACAGGGCAGGGGCATCAATTACGCCTGTCACCGCAAAAATGCTGAAGGCTGCTATAATTGCAATAATAAGTAGTACGATCACCAAAATCCATTTGCGCACAGAAGTACCTCCCTAACTCGGCAGATGCGAACGCATATCATCCAAGACCTTTTGTTCCTTTTGCAGCTGCTCCTTGACCCAAGCGTCGTACTGCTGTTCACGCAAGGTGGTCACTTTTTTCGTTTCCCGCCTGGCCGCAAGCCAAGCTTCCTTTGCTTCATCTGCTACTCGTTCCTGTTCCTTGACTCTTGCTGTTTGCTCTTCCATTCTCAGTCGCAAAACTTCTAAGTAAGCGTACATATCCTGGCGGATCTGTATATCAGGCTGGTTGTAACCAAAGTCTTTGACCGACTGTTCCTGCTTTTTTAAGTTCGCAAGTTTCAATCTCTCTTCCCGTGCTAACCTCTCCTGCAGAGCCCATTCGCCTTTGGCATGTTCTTCCTGTATTTCCCTGACATGGAGCACCTTTTCCAAGCGGAACTTAAAGCCTGCCATTTCTCTAACTCCTACTGATCATCGTTGACAACCTGCTTCAAGCGGGCTAAGGTGTCAGGCCAGGGACTGGCTTCAGTTACTTCCTGCTGCAAAAAGCCTGTTATTCGGGGATGAAGCTCAATGGCCGAATCAATCTGGGGATTGGAGCCCGGTGCATAAGCACCAATATTGATCAAATCCTCCGCATCAGCATAGACCGCCATGGATGCCCTGATTTTACCCGCCAAAGTCTGGTGCTCTTCGCTGGCCACTTCTATCATTAAACGGCTCACGCTTGCTAAAACATCAATGGCCGGATAATGATTCCTTTCCGCCAAAGAGCGGCTCAGCACAATATGTCCGTCAAGAATGCCCCGGACTGTGTCACTGACAGGTTCATTCATATCATCGCCTTCAACCAGTACTGTGTAGAAGGCGGTAATGGTACCTGACCGGCCCGGGCCTGTCCGTTCCAAGATGCGGGGAAGAAGTGCAAATACAGAAGGTGTGTAGCCTCGAGTTGCAGGCGGTTCACCAGTGGCCAGGCCTACTTCCCTTTGTGCCAATGCCAGCCTGGTTACGGAATCCATAACAAACAGGACGTCCAGGCCAAGATCCCGGAAAAATTCGGCAATCGTAGTGGCTACCATAGCCCCCTTAATGCGAACCAAAGCGGGCTGATCTGAAGTAGCAACCACAACGACAGAACGGGCCATTCCCTCGGGGCCCAAATCCCTTTCTAGAAACTCCCGAACTTCCCGGCCCCGCTCACCAATGAGGGCGATCACATTCACATCAGCTTCAGTATTGCGGGCCATCATACCTAAAAGGGTACTCTTGCCAACTCCGCTCCCTGCGAAAACACCAATTCTCTGCCCTCTGCCGCAGGTTAAAAGTCCGTCAATAGCGCGAACTCCAACCGAAAGGGGAGCTTTGATCCGTTGGCGCTCCAGGGGCTTAGGGATTCTGCCCTGAGCTGAAAGATACTTAGTGACCGGAACATAGCCTTTGCCGTCCATGGGCTGTCCTAAGCCGTCAAGGACCCTGCCGAGGAGCTTTTCGCTGACAGGAACCATAAGGGGCGACCCTGTAGCTGTAACCAAACTGCCCGGTCCAACCCCTGTTAAGTCTGAGAGGGGCATCAAAAGTACCTTTTGATCCCGAAAACCGACTACCTCGGCTGGAATGCCCGGCCCGCTGCGGGGCTGAATCAGACATAGATCACCAATATTTGTAGTCGGACCTATGGACTCGATGGTAAGCCCCACCACTTGGTTCACTCGCCCGCTATGAATAATATCGTCGATGCGTGCCAAGTAGTTCTGGTAATGCGCCACTCGGGGCGTCAGATCGTCAAATTCCCTCATCATAGAGCACTTCCATCAAACTCTTGCCCAGTTTTCCCAGGCGCTTCTCCAAACGGGCATCAATGCGGCCGTTTTCCGATTCAATAAGGCATCCGCCTTGGCCTAATGTCATGTCCTGCTCGAAAGTGATCTTGGTGCGAGCGGCCAGGCGAAGACTCTCTTCCCGTTCTTCCAGCAAGGAAAAATCGATTGGGCTTAAGTACACCGTTATTTCACCCACTGTTCCCAAGGCTTGCAGAGCCTCGTCAATTATAGGTCTCAGCCAGGATACATCATTTTCGACACTCTTCCTGACTATTTTATCGGCAAGAAGCAGGCTGAGCTTTAGACAGTCCTCTTCCAGGGCAGCCAGACCGCGGGCACGGAGCTCTGCTCCTGCCTCAACTGTCTCCTGGAAAAGTTCCAAGAGGCTTTGTGCTTCCTTAAGGGCCTTGGCCTCCCCATCCTCCAGTCCTTCCTGGTAACCTTGTGCGTAACCTTCTTCTTTTGTTTTCAGACGCAAAGATTCAATCTCTTCTTCGGCCTGCTGTAAACAGAGCTTGGCCTTTTCTTCAGCTTCCCTGACAATCTCTTCCGCCTGCCGCTTAGCATCAGCAATCAGGTTTGATGCATCTAAGATCGTACCGTCCGGGAAGCTGGCGTCATCTTTCTCGAGGGGGATGGCGGGAATTACGGTGTCGGCATCGTCTGTGACCAGTACCTTTAACTCGGCAGCCTTAATCACTCTAGACAATCACCTCGTCCTCCCCTCCGCGTGCGATAATAATTTCGCCCGTATCTTCTAGACGGCGAATTGTAGCCACGATTTTCTGCTGCGTTTCTTCAATGTCACGCAGACGGGCAGGCCCCATAAATTCGATATCTTCCTGCAGCATCTGGGCAGCCCGTTTGGACATGTTCTTGAAAATGCGGGATGAGACCTCTTCGCTGGCGGTCTTCAGCGCCAGAGCCAGGTCTTTGGAGTCCACCTCACGCAGTACTTTTTGAATAGAGCGATCGTCGAGAATGATGATGTCTTCGAAGACAAACATCCGCCTGCGGATTTCTTCGGCCAGCTCAGGCTCTTCTTCCTCTAGGGAGTCAATAATGGTCTTCTCGGTAGCGCGATCAACCATGTTCAGAATATCAACAGTGGCTTCAATCCCGCCTGCCATCGTATAATCCTCTACAACAAAGGCAGAAAGACGCTCTTCCAAAGTACTTTCAATTTCCTGCAGCACCTCTGGGGTGGTTCTGTCCAATTTGGCGAGGCGCCGGGCCACATTTACCTGCAGCTCGGGACTTAAGGCAGACAGAATTAAGCCTGACTGCTCAGGATCTAGATAGGCCAGGATCAACGCAATTGTTTGGGGGTGCTCGTTTTGAATAAAGTTTAACAGCTGGGTTGCATCTGTCTTACGCGCAAAGTCAAAGGGCCTCACCTGCAAAGAAGCAGTTAGGCGATTAATGATATCGTCAGCTTTTTGAGGACCCAGGGCCTTTTCGAGCAGTTCCCGCGCGTATTCAATGCCGCCATGTTCAAGATATTCCCTAGCCACAACAAGTTCATAAAATTCTTCCAGAACTGCATCTCTGTGTTCGGGCTGGATCCGTTTTAAACTCGCTATTTCCAGAGTTAATTCTTCGATCTCTTCCTCTCTAAACTGCTTAAAGACGAGGGACGAAATCTCTGGACGCAGGCTAACCAGGAGTATAGCCGCCTTCTGTTTGCCGCTCATTGTTCGAGCTCTCATCTCCAGACCCCCTAATCATCAACTAGCCAAGTTCTCATGAGCAGTGCTACCTCTTCAGGCTTTTCTTCTGCCATTTTTTCAATCTGTTTACGCATATTGAGGCGCTCCCGCTCTTCCGGTGTCAGTTCCCGTTCAGGCAGTTCGTCGTCATCGACAGTTATATCCAAACTGGCTGCTACCGGGATCTCTCCCTGCTCAGGCTTTCTCCTGCGCAGAACCACAAGAAGCAGGGCAATCAAGAGTAAAACACCCAGGGCAATCACCCAGTAAATGGGGATGCCTGCCGCGACTTCGATAACGGGAAGTTCCGAGCCAAAGGGACTCTCCTCAAAGGGGACGCTGGCCACATAGATGCTGTCTCCCCTATCGAGGGTTAAGCCGGTTGCCCGGGCCACAGATTCCTCAACAGAGGCCAGCTGTACAGGGGTTAAATCCCCATTGATCCAGACGGATACTGCCAGATTGGTCACTTGTCCCGGCAGAGTTGTGGTCCATGTTTCCGTTCTGTTTAACTCATAGTTGGTTGTGTCTTCCCTGCGTTCCCACTCGGTGGTTCCTCCACCCTGTTCCAAAAAAACATAGCCGGGCACATTGGAGTCAACTCCAGGCACGCCTCCGGCCCCGGTTGATGTTCCGGTGTAAGTTTCTTCAAAGCTCTGGGTGCTTCGCACTAACCCTTCCCCTCGATTGATGGGCGAAAAAGTTTCGTTGTACTGTTCAAAATGGGCAAAATCCAGGACCGCATTTACGCGTGCGACTACATTGCCATAGCCGTAGATCCTTTCTAACATAGCAACGACGCTATTTTCCAACTGCTGTTCATAGCGCCACTGCATCTCAAAGCGGTCGGCAACCTGGCTGCCGAGATCCATAATTGACGGAGAGTTCAACACGGTGCCCCGGGAATCAACAATCGTTACATTCTCGGGAATCAGTCCTTCCACACTGGTAGCCACCAGGTTAGCTATGGCCCTGACCTGACCTGAGGTCAGCTGGGCGCCTGGCTTGAGCTGCAGCAGCACCGATGCGGTGGCGTCCTGGCTCTCCTGCACGAACAGGGAACGCTTAGGCAGCACAATATGTACACGGGCATCTGCTATTTCCTGAATCTGCCTGATAGTGCGGGTCAGCTCTCCCTGCAGGGCCCATTGGTAACGGAGTTGGCGATCGGCCTCTGTCTCCCCTAATCTGGTAGTGTTAAAGATCTCAAAGCCTACTACCCCGCCTGTGGGCACACCAGAGGTGGCCAGCGCTATTCTGGTCTCAAAGACCTCCTCTTCAGGCACCCAGACAGCGGTGCCCCCGTCTGTCAGTCGGTAGGGTGTTCCCCGCTCCTGCAGTGCGGAAACAACAGCCCCCGCATCTTCAGGACCCAATCCCGAAAAGAGAACTTGGTATTCGGTACGGGAAAAGATCCCCAGAAGAACCAGGGATAGAAAAACACCCAGGACAAACACACCGACGCCCACTTGCATAGGACGGGACAATTTACCCCAGGTCTCTTTAATTGACTCGAGAATATTGTTCATCGTTCACCCACCTAGCTACACTTGCATGCGCATGATTTCCTGATAAGCTTCCAAAAGTTTGGTTCGAATCGCCATCGTGAGCTGCAGGGCTAGATTGGCCTTTTCTGCAATAATCATGGCATCATGAAACTCGATATCTCCCGTAAGCAGCTGGGCCAAAGCTACATCGCCCTCCTGCTGCAGGATGTTGACTTCATTTAGCGCTTCACGCAAATGACTCTGAAAATCATGGCCTGCCGGCTTGGCTTGTCCAAGTTGAGACGCCCGAGGCGTGTTTAGAACATTCATCTGCACTTTCATTCCAATTCTCCTCTCCCAGGACCGCAGAGCTAACGTCCGATTTCCAAAGCCCGCTGGGCCATAGCTTTCGCCGAATTTAACGCAGCAATGTTGGCTTCATAGGCCCGTGTAGCAGTGATTAAGTCAACCATCTCCCTGACGACATGCACATTGGGCATCTCGACATAGCCGTCGGCGTTGGCATCGGGATGCTGGGGATCGTAGACTAACCGCGGCGGAGTCGGATCGCTCACCACTCCCACGACACGGACTCCCTGTCCCTGCCCAGAACTGTGCATGGGACTTAACCCTCCATGCATGGTTTGATCCAGAATTGGGGCGAAGACCGGTACCTGGCGGCGATAAGGGCCGCCTTCCGCTGAGCGCGTCGTATTCGCGTTAGCCAAGTTGTTCGCAATTGTGTCCATGCGCAAACGCTCAGCAGTCAAACCAGAAGCTGAAATTTGCAGCGCTTTAAAGATGCTCATAACCTACCTTCTCCCTTCTCCGATCACAGTGCGCAGCTGTCCAAGCTTGCGGCTGACCGCATCTGTAAGAGACTCGTAATAGAGCTGATTTTCCAATAACAACACTTGTTCCCGATCCGGATCCACGTTGTTTCCATCATTCCGCATTGTAACCGAGTTGTCTTGGACAACTGCAAAAGGTGCTGTGCCGCCGCCCCTGCTCGCACCCGGCAGATGCCGGTGGTTTGTCCTGGCTAATCTGGGATGCTGCCATCTGGCCATCTCCCGGGCAAACCTGGTGTCCATTGTCACATCCGAACGCTTAAATCCCGGTGTATTGAAGTTTGCTAAGTTGTTACTCAAGACATTATGACGTAAAGTAGCCTTGTTCAAACCTGAACCTAATTGATCAACGAGCTTAAACACAAGGCAGACCTCCCTGCTCGTTCGTTAATAATAGCGAGAAACACTATCTTTTTCAAATTCGACAAAACCCGAAGAAGTCCTGCCATAAATCCCCATCAGAATTAAAGAAGGGAAGAGTTATAGTACCCCTTCCCCCTGATATCTATCTATTTCACAACAAAGCCCTTGTTTCCTGCACGTTTTGTACCTTTTCTCGAAAAATATCGAATTGCTTACAGAATGTAACGTGTCAGATCCTGATTCTGCGCCAACTCACCCAGCTTTTCCTGGACGAAGCCGGCATCCACTGTCACTTTGGAGCCGGCAGTACTCTCGAAACTCACATCTTCCAGCAAGCGTTCTAAAATGGTGTGTAAGCGCCTGGCCCCAATATTTTCGGTGGTGCGGTTCACTTCCTCGGCAATTTCCGCAATCGCCATAACTCCGTCCTCAGTAAACACCAAATCCACACCTTCGGTCCCTAAAAGCGCAGTGTACTGCCTAGTCAAGGAGTTATGCGGTTCTGTCAGGATGCGGGCAAAGTCCCCGGCCCTTAGGCTCTCCAGGTTAACCCGAATTGGAAAGCGGCCCTGCAGCTCAGGAATTAAGTCTGCAGGTTTGGAAACATGGAAGGCCCCTGCCGCAATGAACAGGATGTAATCAGTTCTCACCGGTCCTGCCTTGGTGATCACTGTGCTTCCTTCAATAATCGGGAGAATGTCCCGCTGAACCCCTTCCCGGGAAACATCAGGCCCTCCGTGCTTTTGGGAGCCGGCAATCTTATCAATTTCATCGATAAAGACTATTCCCGACTCTTCCACCAGGGCTACAGTTTCGACATTGACTGCATCCATATCCAAAAGCTTGGTTGCTTCTTCCTGGAGCAGGATTTCCCGTGCCTCTCTCACTGTAACAGTGCGTTTTTGAGTCTTTTTCGGCAGGAGATCCCCCAGCATTTCCCTGAAGTTTGCCCCCAAATCATCCATGCCTGAACCAGTCATCATATCCCAGGCCGAAGCAGGCTGTTTTTCCACCACGACCTCCACCATGCGCTCCTCCAGTTCACCTAGGCGCAGCAGCTTGCGGATCTGCTCCCGCTCGCTTTTCAGCTTCTGGTCGTCATCTTCCTGGTGAGTCTTGGCAGTCTCCGACGTCTGGGTCAAACCCCACAGCAAATCCATGGGGTTAAGGGGAGCTGCCGGGGGCGGACCCGGCACTAACAGTTCTACCAGCCGCTGCTCCACCAAATCCTCAGCCTTTTGCTCCACCTGTTTGATCTTTTCCGCCTTGACCATTCTCAAAGCGACATCCGTCAGCTCCCGAATAATTGAATCCACGTCACGCCCCACATAGCCCACTTCAGTGAACTTGGTTGCTTCAACCTTAACAAAAGGGGCATGGGCAATGCGTGCCAGCCGCCTGGCAATCTCGGTCTTACCTACACCAGTAGGTCCGATCATTAAAATGTTCTTGGGCAGAATCTCTTCCCGCAGATCAGCAGGCAGGCGCTGACGCCGATAACGATTGCGCATGGCAATGGCCACAGCCCTCTTGGCCTCGTCCTGCCCGATAATGTAACGATCAAGTTCAGATACAATCTCCTTCGGTGTCAATACCATCATATCGCCCCTTAAACTCTATGGAAGTTCCACAATGGAAATGCGATTATTTGTGAACACACAGATCTCTGAGGTAATGCGCAGAGCCTCCAGGGCAATTTCCCTGGCGCGCAAAGGAGAGTGCTTAAGCAGGGCGAGGCCTGCAGCCATGGCGTAAGAACCTCCCGATCCTATAGCCAGCACTCCTTCATCGGGCTCAATTATGTCGCCTGAGCCGGAGATAACCAGGGTAGAGCGGCGATCCGCCACCAGCAGCAAGGCTTCAAGCTTGCGCAGATATCGATCTGTCCGCCACTCTTGGCCCATTTCTACTGCCGCCCGCACTAACTGGTTCGAATGATCCTTCAGTTTGCGCTCGAACATCTCAAAAAGGGTAATGGCATCGGCAGCCGAACCGGCAAAACCTGCGAGAATCTGACCGTCAGATAAGGTGCGCACCTTGGTGGCTCCGTGTTTGATCACCGTCTTTTCGCCCAAGGTGACCTGTCCGTCTCCGGCTAGAGCCACCTGACCGTCCTTACGCACCGCAATAATAGTAGTAGAGCGAATGTTCACGCAGACGTCCCCCTTGCTAAGCTCGCGGATGAGCTTTATTATAAACTGATTTTAGGCGGCCCATGGTCACCTTAGTGTAAACCTGTGTCGTTCCCAAGCTAGAGTGGCCCAAAAGTTCCTGAATGGCCCTTAGATCTGCGCCGTTATCCAGAAGATGAGTGGCAAAGGTATGGCGAAAAGAATGGGGAGAGATGTCTTTGTGGATCTCAAGATGCAGACTGCACTCATTAATGATGTACTGTACTCCCCGTGTGGTTAAGCGCTCGCCCCGGGCATTGAGGAAGAGGGCGTCCTGGTCTTTGCTCCCTACAAGCTCCAGGCGGTGGGTTCTCAGGTATTCTTCGACGCTGTCAAGGGCGTGCTCCCCAACAGGGACAATACGCTCTTTGCTGCCCTTGCCCATCACCCGGATATAACCATTTCTGCTGTCCAGATCCTGGACATTTAGGCCAATAAGTTCTGCCACGCGAATTCCGGTTGCGTAGAGAAGTTCGAACATGGCGCGGTTTCTGCCCTGCAGCGCCGGGGATTTGCCAGGCATGCTGCCTTCTAGAAACCGCATAATCTCCTCCATCGTCATCACCTGCGGAATAGCGTTTTTCTGCCGCGGCGTCTTGACAGTGATGGCAAAATCATTCTCCACCAGCCCTTCGGCGAACAGAAAACGACTGAATCCCCGGATGCTTGCCAGCCTTCTCGCTAAAGTAGAGCGGGCGCAGCCACCCCGGGTCAGGTAGGCCAAATATTCCCTGACAAGATATTTGTCGATGGAACTAAGTTCTTGCGGTTTGCCTAACAGGTCAAGCTGCTCTCTGACAAAGTTCAAGAAATCAGTGAGGTCGCGCTCATAGGCCTCAAGTGTGGCTGAAGCGAGATTGCGCTGAATCCTAAGGTGTTCAAGGTAGTTCTTCAGAACCTCCATGCCTTTCCCTCCCTTAAAATTCAGCCCAAAATTCATCAAGAGTCTCCAGCGCCCTTTTGGCATAGGCAAGCTTACGTTCCCTCTTGCCGCGCACCGGCGGGTCCAGGAGCGGCAAGATTCCGAAATTGGCATTCATAGGCTGAAAATGCCGGGGGTCGGCTGTAGCAATGTAATGGGCCAGACTTCCCAGCATAGTCTCTTGCGGCAGCGTCAAGACTTCCTGCCCCTGCACGCAGCGTGCCGCATTAATTCCGGCCAATAGGCCTGAGGCAGTACTTTCTACATATCCCTCTACGCCCGTCAGCTGCCCGGCCATAAAGAGCCGTTTTTCATCTTTACACTGAAAACTTGCCTTTAAAACCTGGGGAGAGTTAATAAAAGTGTTGCGGTGCATCACGCCGTAGCGCACATACTCAGCATTGCGCAAGGCTGGAATCAGCCCAAACACTCGCTTTTGTTCGCCCCATTTCAGTCGGGTTTGACACCCAACCAGATTAAACAAGCTGGCTTCAGTGTTCTCCAAGCGGAGCTGCAGCACAGCATAGGGACGATTCCCCTCGGGATCAAGAAGCCCAACCGGCCGAAAAGGTCCGTAGCGCAAAGCATCCTTCCCCCGCCTGGCCATTACCTCCAAAGGCATACAGCCTTCGAAGACAGTTAAGTCTGCTTCCCCTAAATCACCCTCGTGGAGGGGCGCTTCTTCGGCAGTAACCAGGGCCTCTATGAATTCTTCGTATTCTGCCCTGGTTAAGGGACAATTGAAATAATCTGCAGTGCCTTTTCCGTATCTCGCAGCCCAGAAACCCCGATCATAATCTATGCTTTCCCCAAGGACAATTGGGGCGGCTGCGTCGTAGAAATGTAAATTGTCACTTCTGGTGACTTTCTTAAGTGCATCAGTCAGCGCGGGACTGGTAAGCGGTCCTGTAGCTATCACCGCAACGCCCTCGGGAATCTCTGTACATTCCTCATGGACAATCTCAATCTGGGGGTGCTGAAGCAGGCGCTCCGTGACGGCCTGGGCAAAATGTTCCCGGTTGACTGCTAAGGCGCCGCCGGCAGGAACTCTATGTTCCTGGGCAACGCTGATAATCAGGGAACCCATCCGTTCCAATTCCTTTTTGAGAACCCCGCCCGCACTGGATTCGAGGCTGGAACCCAGTGAGTTTGAGCAGACCAGTTCGGCAAAATACCCGGTTTCATGGGCCGGAGTTGTGACTTGGGGACGCATTTCGATAAGCCGTACCGAAATACCCCTCTGGGCCAGCTGCCAGGCAGCCTCGCTTCCCGCAAGCCCTGCCCCGACTACGGTTACTAAACTCACTTGTCGTCACCTCCGGGGCACTCTTTATTACTGCACTTAGGTTCTGCCCCTTCTTTACTTACCGTTAGATTCTTGTGGCAGTAAGGGCAAAGTTCAGCCACCGGACGCTGCCAGGAAGTATAGGTACAATCAGGATAATTGCTGCATCCATAGAAAAAACGGCCCCTGCGGGTGCGCCTTCTGACAATCTGGCCGGCCTCCCGCCCTTCCCGTTTGCAGACTGAACACTCGATGCCGATTTCATCAAGGATCGGTTTGGTGTTCTTACACTCGGGATAGCCTGGGCAAGCCAGAAATTTTCCATACCTGCCTAGTTTATAGACCATATTGCGTCCGCAGTTTTCACAGATAACATCGCTAACTTCGTCCTGAACCTCAATCCGCTCCAACTCTTCATGGGCCTTTTGGAGATCTTGGGCAAAGGGTGTGTAAAACTCTCTGATCACGTCCTGCCAAACAGTGTTACCCTCTTCAATCCCGTCGAGCTCTTCCTCCAGCCCTGCCGTAAACTTAACGTCAAGGAGCCGCGGGAAACTTTCCGCCAAAAGATCAGTGACAATTATCCCAAGCTCGCTGGGGCGAAAACGTTTCTCTTCCTGATACACATAGCCCCTGCCGACTATAGTGTCAATAATGGGAGCATAGGTGCTGGGCCGTCCGATACCCTCTTCCTCCAACGTTTTGACCAGCATGGCCTCGGAAAAACGGGGCGGCGGCTGGGTAAAGTGCTGACCTAGATCGAGTTTCTGGAGCTGCACCTCTTCGTCGACCTTGAGGTCCGGCAGGAGACGGTCTTTCTCATCTGCTTTGGATGCGGAGTCGGTTCCCTCCTGATAAATCTTGAGAAATCCAGGAAACTTGAGTTGGGAACCGGTAGCCCTGAACAGGTAATCCTGGACATTAATATCTACGCTCATAGCATCAAAAACAGCAGAGCTCATCTGGCTCGCTACAAAGCGTTCCCAAATCAGCTTGTATAAACGCAGCTGATCCCGGGTTAAGTATTCTTTGACTTCTTCCGGCGTGCGTATTGTGGAAGTTGGTCTGACCGCTTCATGTGCCTCCTGGGCACCCTTTTTTGACGCATACTGCCTAGGCTTGCCAGGGACGTAACTTGCTCCGTGGGTTTGTTTGATAAATTCCCGCACCTCTGATACAGCTTCTTTAGACACGTTGGTGGCATCTGTACGCATATAGGTGATCAGTCCTAAGGTGCCAAGTTTGCCCATGGGAAGGCCTTCATAGAGCTGCTGCGCCAAGCGCATTGTCTTTTTGGCAGGAAAACCGAGCTTGCGGGCGGCTTCCTGCTGCAGCGTACTGGTTGTAAAAGGCGGAGCCGGATGGCGGCGGCGCTCCCTTTTAGTCACCTTAGTTACTTGCCAGGGCTGGCCAGCCACATCCTGCTCAACCTGTTTTGCCGCAGCTTCATTCGGAAGTTCAATTTTCTTGCCCTTCCTGCGCAGGAGATTAGCTTCAAAAGCCTCTGCCCGGTCGGTCTGAAGGTGGGCGGTGACGCTCCAATACTCTTCAGGCACAAAGGCCTCGATTTCGCGCTCACGGTCTACAATCAGCTTTACCGCCACAGACTGAACACGGCCGGCACTCAAGCCCCGTTTAACCTTGGCCCAGAGCAGAGGGGAAAGCTCATAACCTACGATGCGATCTACTACCCGCCTGGCCTGCTGGGCATCGACTAGGGGCTGAGAAATGCTGCGAGGCTTTTTGACCGCCTGTTTGATCGCATCCTTAGTAATCTCCCTAAAATCAATGCGGCACTTGTCCTCATTCAGCTTCAGAGCGGCAGCCAGGTGCCAGGCAATGGCCTCTCCTTCGCGGTCGGGGTCTGTAGCGAGCAAAATGCGGTCTGCCTTTTTGGCCGCATCCCGCAACTCTTTCAGCACCGGCCCCTTGCCCCGGATCGTAATATAGTCCGGCTCAAAATTTTTCTCTACGTCTATGCCAAATCGGCTGCGCGGCAAATCGCGCACATGGCCAAGGGAAGCCTTAACATTGTAGTTCTTGCCTAGAAATCCCTTAATCGTGCGGGCTTTAGCAGGTGATTCAACAATAATTAGTGTAGTCAAGCAAGCACCTCCGTGCGATTTCAAACGCTCAATGATAAACTGAATCCTCAAATGGTCCTAAAACAGCATTACGACCGGGATCCTCCACAACGTTCTCTAGGATGCCCCGGATTTCCTCCACATCCACAAAACCGGGTGTCTGGGCAAAGAGTACAGCCAGTGCATGCTCCATCTCAGACGGGGAGATTGCCCCTGTGTGGAGCGCAGAAAGGAGAAACTGGCGGGCTTCCTGGGTGATAAAGGCCTGTTCCCAGAGATTAAAGACTCTGGTTTTTGAATCATCTACATCATCTATCGTCAGAATCGAGGCCTGAAAATCCAGATCTAATGATTCCAGAAAGTCCAGAAAATCCTGGGCAGACAAGCCTAGGTTCAGCAAAATATCTGCAAATTTATCGTTTGGATTATGCTTTTTCAAAGCTCTTGCCATGCGTTTCAACTTGTTTTCATCCATGCTTATCTCTCATTTCCTGCCAGAATTACCCCCATTATAGTGGCTTTGTACATATTATGCAAGCTAATGCCCATAACCTTCCATGAAATCAAGATCCCTCTTCCAGCTGAAGCAGGGATATTTCTGCCAGCACTTCCTGAATCGGCATGTCCAGCGCGGCGGCAATTTGATTTGCGCTCTGACCTGCCGCGTAGAGCTCCCGCAGCCTAGGAGATCCGCCCATATCATCTTGCTGTTCGCCCTTTACATTTGGTCCGATCAAAAGATCAGCAGGTTCTGTAACCAGACCGGCACCCTGCTTAATCAGACTGTGGTTTCCCTGCCTTAAAGGATCGCTCACTTCACCTGGAATCGCCCATACATCGATGCCTAGCTCCAAGGCCCAGTCAGCAGTATGCAATGTGCCGGACTTGGCCCCGGCTTGTACCACTAACACGCCTCGGGCGCAACCGGCAATAATGCGATTCCGCCTGGGAAAATTGCCAGGTACAGTCGGACATTTGCTGGAAAACTCCGTAATTACAGCCCCCTGTTCCGCAATTTTCCTCGCCAGCAGCCTGTGTTCGCCGGGATAGAGTTTCTCCAGATTGGAACCTAGAACAGCCACTGCAGTGCCTTTGCTTTCCACAACCTGCTGATGGGCATGGTAGTCTATACCCCGTGCCAGACCGCTAATCACGGGGATACCACGGGCAGCCAGGTAGGCGCTGAACTGCCTGGCCTGGGCAATGCCTACTCTGGAAGGCTTCCGCGTTCCCACCACAGCGATCCCTTCCTCTTCCGGGAGCTTACCTGCCACATAAAGGACTGGCGGCGGGACAGCCAGCCTCCGCAGGTAATTGGGATATTCTTTATCATAAATCGTTACAATCCGCGCCCCTTGCTGCTTCGCCCAAGCTTCCTCCGCCTGGGGCGAGAGGGAGCCGCGCAAAGTACACAGACGATCGGCCAGTTCTGTTCCGATGCCTGGCACCTTCATCAGTTCAGCGCGGCCTGCCTTCCAGGCTTGCTGCAAAGAACCAAAATGTTTCTCGATTGCAATCAGCCGCCGCCCGCCAATACCAGGCACCATATTAAAGACGATCAGATACTGCCTTAAGCTCCATCCCACATAACCACCTCCTGTCATTCTTCGTCACGCACGGGATGCTCAACCAAGCTGTCGAGAATGGCTTGCAGCTCCTCCTCCCATTTGAGCTGGTATAGTCTCAACTCCAGGGCGCTGACAATTGCGCCGCCCTGACAGTTGGTGCAGATAATGCCATACATGTCTCCCTTGTTAGACTTGACGGTGTGGGGAGTATCCACATCACACACTGGGCAATGGAATATGCGGGTAATTCCAACATCAATAGGCATGGGCACCCTCCTCAATTGTTTCTTTTAGCATGCCGAGGAAGGGCATGTTCTATGTTCAGCAGGATTTACCCGATTTATGTCAAATATATCAATATTCAGACTTTTATGTCAAGGGGGATTGCATGATTTTAGTTCATAGCGGAGTAACAGCGGGAATTGAAGGATTCTTAATCGATGTGGAGGTGGACATCCGTCCAGGTCTGCCTGGCTTTGAAATCGTTGGCCTCCCCAGCAAAACAGTGCGGGAAAGCCGGGAGCGTGTCCGCTCAGCCCTGCTGAACTCAGGCTTTAAGTTCCCGGCGCAAAAAGTAATTGTGAACTTAGCTCCAGCCCACTACCCGAAAGACGGCGCTCTCTTTGATCTGCCCATCGCCTTAGGAATTTTGGCCCATCAGGGAGTACTGCCCCCTAGTGTATTTAGGCATGCGATCTTCGCAGGCGAACTGTCCTTAAGCGGGAGACTCAAACGCATTAATGGAGTGCTCAGCCTGGCAAAACTGGCTGCCGCATCAAGCTTAGGGTTCATTTTCCCTGCAGCCAATGCCTCCGAAGCCGCCCTAATCCAAGGAAACCGTTATTATCTGGCTGACTCCCTGCTGCATGCAATAGATATCTTGGCCGGCAGAGCCGCGCCTAGCCTCTACCCCCAAGGCAAACTGCCTAAGCATCAAGAGTGGGTGGGTAAAGAAATCAAGGGGCAACAACTGGCTAAAAGGGCGCTGGAAATTGCAGCCCACGGCGGCCATCACATCATGCTGATTGGTCCCCCTGGGGTGGGCAAGACGCTCCTGGCCACAGCGGCAAGGCATTTACTGCCTCCCCTCAGCCATGAGGAGATTCTAGTTGTGAACAAGATATACGAAGCAGCAGGAGTTTTGGGCAGCCAGGGTTCTCCCATCACCGAGCGTCCTTTTAGAACTCCCCATCACAGCATCTCCCAGGCGGGTTTGGTCGGTTCGAAAAGTGGACGTCCCGGCGAGATCACCCTCGCCCATCTAGGCGTTCTACTTTTGGATGAGTTCCCCGAGTTTAACCAAGGGGCCCTACAGGGCCTGCGTGAGCCCTTGGATCATAAAAAAATCCAGCTCTCCAGGGCAGAGCACACGATTACCTATCCCGCGGACTTTTGGCTGATCGCCACTGCCAATCCTTGTCCCTGCGGCTATTTTGGCAGCGAGGTCCGCCTGTGCACCTGCAGCACCCGGGATATCAACCGCTACCGGCGCAAATTGAGGGGGCCGCTCCTTGATCGCTTTGATATCTTCACCTATCTCAGTCCCCTCACAGAACAGGAACTGCGCCAAGCAACAATCCCCTGGCCCCANAGGGGAACCAGAGGACAGAATGGGAAGCGCCAAGTACCAGCCGCCACATCTGAGGCGCTTGACTTTCTTTACCAGGCCCAGCACAAGCTGGAACTTTCAGTCAGGGGGTTTGAGAAGACGCGCAAATTAGCGGGCACCATCGCCGAGTTGGACGGCGACGCCCGNATCCAGACCCGGCATATGGCAGAGGCGCTCCAATATCGTTTCGAAAACTACAGGTACTTATTTGGCTGATCAGGCCTCCCAGGCCAGATTTTCCTTGGCCACCTTCAGCACAACAGAAGTGCCGGTGTTGTTAATGCCAGGAATATCCCGCAAAGTGTCGACCAAGAAGGTCAAAAGCTCGTCATTGCTGCCTACTACTACTTCAATGACCAAGTCATAATTTCCGGTGGAGAGGGCCACATAGCGGACTTCTGTAAGCTCGGCAAGTCTTGTGGCAATAGGCTGCAGCTGTCCCCGATCTACTTTCAGTCCAACAATGGCCACTGTCTGCAGGCCGACCTTAAAAGGATTGGCAATACCGACTATTTTCAAAAGGCCTTCATCCATCAACTTAGACACACGGCGCCTAACCGTTCCCTCGGCCAAACCCAGTTCATTGGCGATGGTCAAAAAGGGCATGCGCCCATCCTGCTGCAGCAGGCTGATGATTTCGCGATCAAATTGGTCTAGGACAAATCCACTCATCCCTGTACACCGTCCTTCTCCAGATAGTGGCCAAATGGCGCCCAATCGTAAATCTGCTTATGAATCTGCAGTACGATCGAGGTCTCTGTGCTAATTATCCCTTCAATCCTGGCAAACTGATCATTGAGCAGTGTAACCAGCTCGTTGCGATTGGGCAGGACAACCATGGCAACTAAATCATAGCCTCCGGTGGTTACAGAAAGGTAGCGCACTGCTTCCAGATTTTCCAGAGCCGCGATAACAGCATCCATATAATGGCGATCCACTTTAAACCAGATAAAAGCCACAGTATCAAGACCCATCTTCAAAGGATCCGTCACACCTACCGTTTTCATTACGCCGCTTTCCTCTAAACGTTTAACACGCTTGCGAATAGTGCCTTCTGAGACCCCCAAATAGGCTGCTAAGGTCACAAAAGTCATCCGCCCCTCTTGCTGCAAATGCGCTAAGATCTTCTTGTCCAAATCATCTAAAACATGTGGCTGCACTGCACCTCACCCTTCCCCGCTTACTTATTCCATCATTTTGTCTATTCATTTCTACGAAAAAATTAGTATTCCTTGTCCACATTGCAAATTTTTCCGCATAAAAAAGACTCGCTCTATAAAGCAAGTCTTTCCTTCTGGGCAGCAGACTATCGCTTGCGGATTAAATCCTGCAAAAAGCGTTTGACAGCGTCCCACATAACCTGAAACCAGTTTCCGCGCGCTACATCTTCCGCAGCCAAGAGCGGGACTTGCTTGCTCAGCTGTTCTTGAACATAAATGCTTAACACCCCAACCTGGCTGTCCTTTTCCACAGGAGCCTCCAGTTCCCTGGTCTGAATCCCTAAGCTCACATTTTTGTCAATACTCTTTGGAACAGTAATAATCGGTTCACTGATGGTGATACCCACCTGAGACTGTTTGCCCTTGTAGACGGCGGCCTTTTTGTCTTCTAAAAGGCGGGAAATATTCACCAGGTCAAAGTTACGATAACCATAGTTGAGGAGCGTTGTCATCTCCTGTTCCCTTTTCGCCTCACTGGTTGCGCCAAGCACGACACCGATCAGCCTTCTATTATTTTGCACCGCGGTGCCGACAAGATTATACCCGGCAACCTGCAAATGGCCGGTTTTTAACCCGTCTGCCCCTTCGTAGGAGCGCAACAGGCCGTTGCGGTTGGTCTGCACAATCGGCTGCCTGCTGGAACGGGGCTGATAGGAAAAGGACTGTTTCTGATGATACTGTACAGCCTCGGGATGATCCTTGAGGTAATGGTGAACCAAAATGGCTATACCTTCAGCAGTAATCGAGTTGTCTGCCGACAAGCCGTGGACATCAGCAAAATGCAGTTCTAAGTTGAGCGCTTTCGCCTTCTCATTCATCCGGCCCACAAAGACTTCCTGACTGCCGGAGATTGCTTCAGCTAAAGCTACACAGGCATCATTGCCCGAGACTATAGCAATGCCCTCCAGCAGCTGTTCAATCGTTACCACTTCACCCGGCTCCAAAAACATTTTAGAGCCGGTCATCCGCCAGGCCGCTTCACTGACGGTAGCTGTGTCCTGCAGACTGATGCGTCCTGCTGCAACTTCATCCAGGGCTACATACATAGTCATAATCTTCACTAGACTGGCAGGAACATGTGCATCCTTGCCGTTTTGGGAAAACAGAATCTGTCCAGATTCAAAGTCCCACAGTACAGCTGATTTTGCCTCCAGTTCAAAGGGGAGTGTTTGTTGAGCAAGGGTTTGGACTGGAATAGCCAGAATAATAAACANGATTAAAATAAGGCCGATAGATTTACGTTTCATTCAAAAGCTCCCTTCACCCAGTTA
>JGI24708J26588_10001417_pt1 | contig 19033 bp, 21 predicted proteins | sample BioPla1DNA2_FD_26588 | JGI IMG/M metagenome (IMG submission 26588) | reverse complement strand
CTCATGTGTTTTTTCTGGGAGGCCACAGACAACACCATAATATACTTTTCCAACCTTTTTTTCTTGTATTTGTTCCGAAAGCTTTTGCGTAGCAAACTTTGTTTTGGCAAATACCATGGCACCACCAACGGGGCGATCCAGTCGTTGAATCAATCCTAGATAGGGAGATTTTGTATCAGGATATTTCGATTGCAGATACTCACTGATATAAGTCAACATATCTTTATCCCCTGTTTTATCAGCCTGTGAAGGAATCTTAGGTGGTTTTTCTGCTACAATTATATGGACATCTTCGTATAAGATTTTTAAATTCATATAGGCTCCTTTATCATCGAATTATTTTTGTGGATCATTTTTACTCAATTAATTCCATGTTTTTTTAACTTCATCGATAAAACCTTTGGATTAAATGAATATAACCATTTCTTTAGGATAACGAATGATTTCTGTGTATATAATATCACGGTAATCGATTAAGGATTTTTCATCCAAATCTGGATTAGGCTTAATCTTGGCTTCACGACCTTTTTTGATAAAGACTTCGAAGGATTTTTTTGATAAACGTTTATATTTTTTCGTGAGAAGAAGATTACCTTGGTTCACATAAAAAAGTTTAATACCATCCGTGGTAGGAATTTTTAAGACTAAATGTTTGTTATATAGTTCTTTATAACCATTGATACCATGCTTAACATATTCTAAGCCTTTTATCAAATCACGATATTTCGAGGCTGTTTCATACTGATAATTTTTTGCCGCATCTATCATTTTATCTTCCAACTGGGAAAGGAATAGGTTCATTTTACTTTCCTGGGAGAAAAGATTATTTAAGGTGTTTTGATTATCGTTAAAAGTATCCTTGTCCATGGTGACAGGGAACAAATGAAAATCAAATTGATAACATTTTCCATCGAAAGATATGGGATAGAGATTCTTAAGTAGCGAAGTTAAGCTAATGAGAAAATGTTTACTTCTAAAAGGGCCATAAGAGTTTTCTAGTCGTTCATGAACCACCGACAGTGCATTGTTTTGATTATAGTCCTTGACTTGAAGATACGCATAGCGGCGATCATTTTTCATTTGCGAATTAAAGGGTGGACCTATGGTTTTAATTAAGTTACATTCCAGTAGCCTAGCCTCTAGGTGGGTATCGGTGACAATAAAATCAATATCGCAGATTAGGGATACCATATTTTTAATCTTTTCCCATTTGTGTTCTTTGGTAAAATAAGATCTTACTCTTTTTCTGAGGCATTTACTTTTACCGATATACAGTATTTGACCATTGGCATTAAGCATCTTGTATATGCCTGGCAGGCTTGGGATTTGATTTAGTTTATACTTTACTGTTTCGCTTATCTCTCTCATGTATTCACTAACCCTTGTCTAATAATTCGTTTTTTCTTACTATGTTACTATATCGTAAACCATGATCGAGAGCAATATTTTATTTATGAGAGATAAAAGATGCAATAGATAAAGGTGCAATAGTAAACGAGCAATAGATAATAATGCAATTAATAAAAGATGTAGTAGAAAATGAAGAATATATAAAAGAAGCAAAAGATAATGAAGCAATAAATAAAAGATGTAGTAGATAATGAAGCATAGATAATAAATGCAATAGATAAAAGATGCAATAGATAAAAGAACAATTGATAATGAAGCAATAAATTTTGATGCAATATTAAAGTAGAAACTGAATTAAAGTAGCCTAAGAAAAATAAATGAGAAAATAATGGATTGTAGACGCAGTTTATGCCATAATGATAATAGGTTTTGAGGAATTTCTACTTTGCTAAACCTAAAAGAGGAAACCTTTATTATATAATAAACTTATAGGTGTAAAAATGATAGGATAGAAGAATAGAAGGTGAAAGTATGAGGCTAAAGAATATTCTAATTGTTGTGGATGATATCGAAAAGTCAAAGAAATTTTATCAAGATTTATTTGGACTTTTGGTTATTAGGGATTTTGGAGAGAATGTCATTTTGACGGAGGGACTTGTTCTTCAGGAAAGAAAGACCTGGGAGGAATCTATAAATAAAGATGTAACCTATGGCAGGAATGATGCGGTCTTATATTTTGAAGAAAATGATATGGATACCTTTTTAGATAAACTAGAGAAATCTGCTTATAAAATTAACTATATTAATCCTTGTTTTACCCGTAATTGGGGACAGCGTGTAATCCGCTTCTATGATCCCAATCAGCATATTATTGAAATCGGTGAGTCCATGGAAGCTGTGATAAGAAGGCTTTTGAAGGAAGGACTTTCTGTGGTAGAGGTGGCGAAAAAAACCCGATTGCCGATGGATGTAGTGGAAAATTCACTGGGGATTCAGTAATTCTACAAGGAAGAAGAACCTGAGAAACGTGAAAAGTTATAAATTTATAAGAACAAGAAGGAGGAGCTACAATGGACAGATCACAAAGAATTTTTAAAATGCCTTTTTCTACTATCTATCCTCTCTATATTCAAAAAGCAGAGAAGAAAGGAAGAACAAAAGAGGAGGTAGATCAAATTATATTTTGGCTAACTGCTTATAATGAAGCGTCATTACAAGAGAAGATAAATAATAATGTGGATGTAGAAACCTTCTTTCAAGAAGCACCTCAAATAAATCCGAAAGCCTCCCTCATGAAAGGGGTTATTTGTGGATACCGGGTAGAAGAGATCGAAGATGAATTGATGAGAAAGATTCGATATTTGGATAAATTAATTGATGAATTGGCAAAAGGAAAAGCAATGCAAAAAATATTAAGAGAATAATTATACACTTGTAATTGTACGCTTGTAGTATTTTTTTGAAAGGTATTGGTTCTTATTAAATAAGAGGTGATAATATGAGGACAAGGGATGAAGTATTGGAATACGGTTTATCCTTTCCAGATGTATACCAGGATACTCCCTTTCGTGATTCAAATTGGATTTTGGTACGTTATAAAAAAAATAAGAGGGCATTCTTATGGACCTATGAATATCAGGGTCAAATGAGAATTAATGTTAAGGTGGAGCCAGAATGGCGAGATTTCTGGCGGCAAACTTATAAGGCCGTAATTCCAGGATACCATCAAAATAAAGAACACTGGAATACAATTATTTTAGATGGTAGTATTCCAGATGAAGATGTTAAACGAATGATTGATGAGAGTTATCAGTTAATCATAGGGAAAAAACGATAGATTTCTTTTATTCAACTTTTGAGATCGTCCTTAACCACTTTTTTTAAATGGATATTCTTTTTCAAACAGATCAATCTTATGATAACTGTAAGGATAAAACTACTATATAAGGCTGTTTCCTTACCAATGGTTTTATATACTATAATAAATAAAATCGCACCTAAAACAGAGGCTACGGCATAAACTTCTTTCTGAAATACATAGGGTGTTTCTTTGGCTAATACATCTCGAATCACTCCGCCTCCAGTTCCGGTAAGAACAGCTAGAATGATAATTATCAAGGGTTGATATAAATCATGTATTATGGCTACCTCTGCACCGATTGCTGTCTTTTTTATTGCTAATAAAGCTCCAGACATAGCAAAAGCTATGGTTCCTATGATTTCTAGTATTGAGATAAATTCCATATAAGTCACCTCATCTGATGAAATTTTATCTTTTGTTGAATCAAAAAAATGCAAAGCTAAACATAGCCTTGCATTCTCTGTATATTTACCTGAGAGTGTCACCACCTTCATAATGGCTTGCTCCTACGGTGTCCATCTAAGGATCTTTCCAGAGTTCCATCATGCAATAATTTCTTTGCCTGAAAGTTTCTATAAAGTATTAGGCGTATAAACTTTATATTGCTTCTTCGGCTATTCTAGTAAAGGGAAGAGTATAGGCTTACCGAATATCTCCTATTGCAATCATCTGGCATTATGGTGATTTATGTAATCATACTATGATAAAATATATCATAAAACCAGATAGAATGTCAATAAAAAGAACCACTTTGTGGTAAAAGATTGTTTCAATGAACTTAATCTTTTAAATGAATAAATGGTATTGAATTCTTAGAAATATCGATGATAAATGACGATAAGATTAAGGAAGATCCATTTATCAGAAAGGATAATAGAAAGGGTAATAGAAACGAATCATAAGGGAACGAAAGGCCGATCTGTATCGTCTAATGGTATAAAGAAAAAAGGAGGAAACTTGTGCGCTTTACTTTAATCATAATTTTTATTTCTATAATTTCCATTATTGTAACTGCTATTTTAAATCAAATTTTTAAAAACAAGAGATTGATAAAATATATTCCTAGCATGATCATGCTACCTTTTATGATCTATAACTTCGTCATGATGTATAGTACTACATCGGAAGGATTTGAAGCATTGGGAAGATTAATAATGGGAATATTTTTCTTTGCAGCGATGATAAGTTCGCTTATATTTGCTATTTCCGCTGATGTTTTTCATAAATATAAAATGAAATAATAAAAAAAAACAAAATAATTACATCTTAACCCCTTATACAAAAGTATGAGGGGTTTTTGAATATTTATTAATAGAAGATAAAATAGGAAAAGTGTTGCAACTTGACGAAAAATAGTGTAAAATATTTTGTGTAATTTGGTTATCTAGCTAAAAATAACCAAGTCATTCAAGACCTGGAAAATGAGTTCCATAGCCTATTTATATTATATAGATTTAATGTCATAAAACACTAATTTTTTTAGCATAATAAATCATAATTATAATATAAAATCAAATGGAAATCTTAAACGACGGAAGGATTAGTAAAATGAAAGTTGATACGGTGGTAAAAAAAGAAACAATTAACATCGGGATTGGGATAATATTTTGGAGTATATTGCTTCAAATTATTTTTATGATTATTGGAAGGTACAGTTTGCCAGTACTTTTCGGAACAATCTATGGGGGAATTATTTCGCTATTAAACTTTTTTTTAATGGGATTATCCATACAGAAGATAACCAAAATTCCAGATAAAAACAAGGCGAAAATGAGAATGCAAGCTTCCTATGCAACCCGTCAGCTAGGACTTATGATATTAGTGGGATTTGGACTATATATGGCGGTTAATTACGAGATCTTTCATTGGATACCGATCGTATTAGCTGTTTTATATCCAAGACTTACAATAGCTTTTGGCGGATTGTTTCGAAAGGAATGGAGAATTAAGAAGGGTGATGTGGCATGAGTATAGAAATCACTGGGGCTAGAATATGGTTACGATTACCTTACGGTATTGTAATAACAGAAACTCAAGTAAATATGTGGCTTGTAATGTTGGTTATTGCCATAGTATGTAAATGGCTTACCCATAACCTACAGGTTAAGCCTACTGGAAGAAGACAGGTCATTGCAGAATATCTAGTTAAATTAACCACCAATTTAGTGAAAGATAAAATGGGAGAGGGGTTTAAGAATTTTGCCCCTTTTATTGCAGCCCTTTTTTCATTTGCTTTGTTATGTAGTTTATCTAGTTTGCTGGGGATGTATCCCCCTACGGCTGACCTTAGTACTACCCTTGGCTGGGCGATTGTAACCTTCGTATTAATTCTTTATTATAAGATTAGAACCGAAGGATTCCTAGGATATTTGAAAGGTTTAGGAGATCCAATCCCAATATTGGCGCCTTTTAATATCCTTGGTGAATTTTCAACACCAATCTCAATGGCCATACGTTTATTTGGAAATATTTCAGCAGGTTTAGTTATTTCAACCCTTGTCTATGCTGTCTTATCCTGGTTAAGTAGTATAGCATTGCAATGGTTACCGGATGTATTGGCTGGTATTCCGCTTCTACAGATAGGATTACCTGCTATATTATCAATATATTTTGATTTATTTAGTAGTTTCTTACAATCGTTTATTTTCTGTATGCTGACTATGCTCTATATCTCGCAGGCAGCTAGAAAAGAAATATAATAAAAAATATGAAATTTTATGGAGGTATTAATATGGAAAGAGCTTTGGTTTTAATGGCATGTGCAATTGGAGCAGGAATCTCAATGCTTGGAGGTATTGGTCCTGGTATCGGCGAGGGATACGCTGTTGGTAAGGCTTGTGAAGCGATTGGTCGCCAGCCAGAAAGTAAAGGAGATGTTACTACAACCATGTTAATGGGTTGTGCTGTTGCAGAAACCACAGGACTTTACAGTTTAATTATAAGCTTGTTGCTTATTTTTGTTGCTCCTGGCTTATTTATTGGTAGGCTGTAATTGATCATACGATAATAGGAGATTTTTAATTAATGTTAAATTGAAAAGAGGAATCTAGAATGCCTGAAACATTAGAGTTTTTATCTCTTAACATATGGTCAGTTTTAGTGGCCATCGGAAACTTATTAATTCTTTTTCTAATTATGAAAAAGTTTTTGTTTAAGCCTGTGAATCAAATTCTTGAACAAAGAGCGGAAGAAGTTGACAAAATCTATTCCGAAGCGGAAGATATTCGCACTAAGGTGAAATTAGATAAGGAATTATATGAAGAAAAATTAAAGAATGCCAAGGCTGAATCGGATCAATTAATAAAATCTGCTACTGCCAGAGCCCAGCTAAGAAGAGACGAAATTCTACAAGCAGCATCATTGGAAGCAGAGCAAAAGAAGCAAAAAGCAGAAAGAGATATTTTACTTGAGAAGAAGAAAGCAATTAATGAAATTAAAGATAATCTTAGTGAAATTGTTATCGAGTTGGCAGAACAGGTGATTGAAAAAGAGATTGATCCATTGGCTCATAAATCACTGATTGATGAAGCGATTGAAGAATTGGGTGAGCAGGTATGAGTAAGTGGGTAGAATATGGAAAAGCNTTATATGAATTAGCAGTAGAAGATGGAATAGAAAAAGAACTTAACGATGAATTATTTGATATTGCAACAATATTTCAAAAACATCAAGACTTTGTTAAGCTACTCTCAAACCCGAGAATTGTACTTGGGGAACGAATTACAATTTTGGATCATGTATTGAAAGAAAAAATACATCCATATTTGTTATCCTTTTTAAAAATCATTACAGAAAAAAGAGATGTTTCTATTACTCCACTTGTATATAAAGAATTTCAAAAATTGTATTATAAGGATAAAAACATATTATTGGTTACTGTTGTCAGTGCAGTAGAGATAACTGATGAGCAGAGGATGAAAATTAAAGAAAAATTGGAACGCCAAATGAAGAAAAACATTCTTTTAGAGAACAAAATTGATTCAAATTTAATTGGTGGTATTCGTTTGGAGTATCAAGGACAAATGATTGATTCTAGCATAAAGAATAGATTACTAAAACTGCAGAATATCTTAAAGAAGGCAGATTATTCACAAGTGGAGGTATGAATATGAATATTGATGATATTAGTAGTCTGATTAAGGCTCAAATCAAAAATTATGAAAATAAAACGGAACAATATGAAACGGGTACCATTGTGACCGTTGGAGATGGAATTGCGAAAGTCTACGGATTAGAGAATTGTGTATCCAATGAGTTGATTGAATTACCCAATGGTCTCTATGGAATGGCACTTAATCTAGAGGAAGATTTTGTATCCATTGTTCTTTTGGGCAATGATATGGGCGTAAAAGAAGGAGACTTAGTTAAACGTACTGGAAAAGTTGTTTCCGTACCCGTGGGTGAAGCCCTAATCGGTCGTGTTGTTAATGCATTGGGACAGCCCCTTGATGGCAAAGGATCCATTCATACTAGCGAATTGAGACCAATTGAAGCGGAAGCTGCTGGAATTCTAGAACGAAAATCAGTAAGCGTGCCACTTCAAACTGGTATTAAAGCTATTGATAGTATGATTCCAATAGGAAGAGGACAAAGGGAGTTAATCATTGGAGATCGTCAGACAGGAAAAACTGCAATTGCTATGGATACTATTATTAATCAAAAAGGAAAAGATGTAATTTGCATCTATGTGGCCATTGGCCAAAAAAATTCCACAGTATCTCAATTAGTAGAAAACTTAACTCGAGCAGGTGCCATGGATTATACTATTGTTGTAAGTTCTACAGCAAGTGATCTGGCTCCCTTACAATACATTGCTCCCTATTCCGGTTGTACTATGGGAGAATATTTTATGTATAAAGGGATGGACGTACTAATTATTTATGATGATTTGTCTAAGCATGCAGTAGCATATAGAACCTTATCCTTGTTGCTACGTCGTCCTCCAGGAAGAGAAGCATATCCGGGAGATGTGTTTTATCTGCATAGTCGTCTATTAGAACGAGCAGCTCGCCTGGCTCCGGAATGTGGAGGTGGTTCCTTAACTGCACTTCCCATTATTGAAACTCAGGAGGGAGATGTATCAGCCTACATTCCAACCAATGTTATCTCTATTACAGATGGACAGATTTTCTTGGAAAGCGAATTATTCAATGCTGGAATTATGCCAGCGGTAAACCCAGGCATCTCCGTAAGTCGTGTTGGAGGATCTGCTCAAATCAAAGCAATGAAGCAGGTATCTGGACAATTGAAGTTGATGTATTCTCAGTACAGGGAACTTCAGAGCTTTGCTCAATTCGGGTCTGATTTGGATAAGGATACGAAGTCACGTCTAGAACAAGGTGAACGAATTGTAGAAGTGTTGAAGCAGAATCGTAATTCCCCTGTTCCAGTAGAATTACAAGTAACCATTATTTATGCAGTGGTTAATAATTATTTGCGTGATATTAAAGTAAAAGACGTTAAAGAATACGAAAAAGAACTATATTTTGAACTTACATCCTATCATCAGGATATTCTTTCTGCAATTTCGCAGGGGGAGAGTCTAAAGGATACATTAAAAGAAAAATTAGACCAAGCACTTCAAAAATTTACTGAAAAATTTATCCAAAGTCGTAGTTAGGATATTATAATTTGATATAATTGTCATAAGTTTATGAAGATAATTTTGAGTGATTGAGAAAGGGGGTGCGCAATATGGCTGAATCCTCTATGAAAGATATCAGTTTAAGAATAAGAAGTATTAAAAGTACCAAGCAGATTACCAAGGCCATGGAACTGGTGGCATCTTCAAAACTATCAAAAGCAAAAGAGCGCATCGAAAAAAGTCGGCTCTTTCACACAATTGTATATAATGCTATGGATGATATTATAGCAAACAATGAAGAAATGAGTTCACCTTATCTGTTTCGAAAAGACATAAAAAAATCTTGTTATATTGTAATTGCTGGAGACCGAGGACTCGCAGGGGGATATAATAGTAATGTTTTCCGATTTTCTACAGAACAAATTGGAAATAAAAATATAAATATCCTTCCCATAGGAAAACGGGCAGTAGAATTTTATCGGAGACAAAATTATGAAATTGTTACGGATGAATATTCTATTATAGAAAATCTCAATATTGGAAGCTGTCATGAAATCGGTAATTTACTTACAGATTGTTATCTAAAGGAAGAAATTGATGAACTCTATGTAATCTATACAAAGTTCCTATCAACCTTAACACAGCAACCGGAAATCATAAAGTTGCTTCCTTTAGATCATAGCATTACCGAAAATCAAGACATAGGAAAGAACTCCAATAGGGAAAATATATTATTTGAACCTAGTAGTGGCGTGGTATTTAACTCAATTGTTCCTAGTTATATATCAGGTATGCTGTGGTCGGCTGTAAGTGAGAGTTTGGCCAGCGAATTTGGTGCCCGTAGTACTGCTATGGAGTCAGCCTCGAAGAATGCGCAAGAGATGATTGATGACTTGAGTCTGAAATATAACAGGGCTCGACAAGGCTCAATTACTCAAGAAATTACAGAAATTATTGCAGGCAGTGGTCTGTAATAATATGTGGAAGGAGTGGAGATATGAGTGATAACATAGGTATTGTCACCCAAGTGATCGGTCCTGTTTTAGATATTGAGTTTGAAGAAGGGCATTTACCTAGACTTTTGAATGCCATAGAGATAGAGCACAATGATAGAAAGATCGTCTTGGAAGTTGCACAACATATCGGTGACAATGTAGTAAGGTGTATCGCAATGAGTAGTACCGATGGATTGCCAAGGGGAATCAAGGCATTGGATACTGGGGCTCCAATCAGTGTACCTGTTGGAAAAGAAACCTTAGGAAGAGTGTTCAATCTACTTGGTGATCCTATCGATAATAAGCCAAATCCAAAAGCAGAGGAGCATTGGCCAATCCATAGACCTGCGCCTGCTTATGAAGATCAGGAAACCACGACAGAGATATTTGAAACTGGGATTAAGGTTGTTGATTTAATCTGTCCCTATGCAAAAGGCGGAAAAATCGGCCTTTTTGGTGGTGCAGGAGTTGGAAAAACAGTTCTGATTATGGAATTAATCAATAATATAGCCAAGCAGCACGGTGGTCTTTCGGTATTTACAGGAGTAGGTGAAAGAACCCGTGAGGGAAATGACCTATATAATGAGATGAAGGAATCAGGGGTTTTGAACAAAACTGCTTTGGTTTATGGCCAAATGAATGAACCCCCTGGTGCTCGTATGAGGGTAGCTTTATCCGGACTTACCATGGCTGAATATTTTCGTGATCGTGAAGGTCAGGATGTCTTATTATTTATTGATAATATATTCCGTTTTACTCAGGCAGGAAGTGAGGTATCTGCCCTACTGGGACGGATGCCTTCAGCAGTAGGTTATCAACCTACTCTAGCGACAGAGATGGGTGCCTTACAGGAGCGAATCACATCAACCAAGCGTGGTTCCATTACATCAGTTCAGGCAGTATATGTACCTGCTGATGATCTTACGGACCCTGCTCCTGCCACAACATTTGCCCACTTAGATGCTACTACGGTACTAAGTAGAAGTATCTCTTCATTAGGTATATATCCAGCAGTGGATCCTTTGGATTCTACAAGTCGAATTCTTTCTGCGGATATTGTGGGACAGGAACATTATGAGACTGCTCGAAATGTTCAGAGTATCTTACAACGATATAAAGAATTACAAGATATCATAGCCATAATGGGTATGGACGAACTAAGCGAAGAGGATAAGTTAACGGTTTCTCGAGCTAGAAAAATTCAACGTTTCTTGAGTCAGCCTTTTTCCGTAGCAGAACAGTTTACTGGTATGGAAGGTAAATATGTACCACTAAAAGAAACCATTCGAGGTTTTAAAGAAATAATAGAGGGAAAACATGATAACCTTCCAGAATCAGCATTTTTATTTGTTGGAACCATTGATGAAGCGGTAGAAAAAGCAAGAAAGGGATAGTCTATGAACAAGTTTCATCTTCAAATTGTAACCCTTGATGGCATGTTCTATGATGGAGATGCTAGGCAGGTTTCTTTACGAACCATTCATGGGGACGTAGCAATACTTGCTGGCCATGTGCCTTATGTAACTGCTATAGGTGCAGGTGAGTGTCGGGTTTATGAAAACGATACGGACCAACCTCGACGTGCAGCCTGTATCGGTGGATTTCTAAGTGTTACAAAAGAGAAAGTTTTAATTGCGGCGACCACCTTTGAATGGGCTGAGCAAATTGACTATGAACGTGCCAAAAAAGCAAAAGAAAGAGCAGAGAGCATTCTTTCCTCGGGAGATACCGCTGAATATCGTAGGGAAGTAGCGAAAATAAAGCTGACCAGAGCTAAGGCTAGACTAAAAGTGATAGAAAACAGTAAAAATATAGCTGTACATTAAGGCAATGTACAGCTTTTTTACATGGATTTTTATTGACAGAGTATTTTATGATATGATCTTAGTTATCAAAATTCTCATGTAAGGCTTGGACTTGAACGCTATAATCTCATTTGATATATCGGAAGAGCTATCAAAATTCTCATGTAAGGTTCGGACTTAAACATTAATGATAAATTCAATTTAAAAGGAGTGTTTATTAATGGAATTTAATTATTACATGCCAACAAAAATCTATTATGGACGGGGAGTAATCGATCAGTATAAAAATGATATGGAAAATCTGGGAGGTAAAGCACTCATTGTCACTGGGAAAATATCGTCCAAGAAAAATGGTTCCTTAATGCAAATGCAATCGGCATTAGATTCTTTGAATATAAAATATATTACCTTTGATGAGGTGGAAGAGAACCCATCCTTAGAAACCATCGAGAAAGCTGCAAATGTAGGTAAGGAAGAAAAGGTTCAATTTGTCATTGGAATCGGTGGAGGTTCTCCCTTAGATGCAGCCAAGGCAATTGCAGTCTTTATTAAAAATCCTCATGTTAATAAGGAGAATATATTCTTCTCTAAAAAGCTGGAAAGTCTGCCAGTGGTGGCTGTACCTACAACTTCTGGAACAGGGTCTGAAGTTACCCCCTATAGCATTGTTACCGTGCATAAGGAAAAAACAAAGAAAAATCTAGGACAATTGGTTTATCCCGTTATTGCATATATGGATCCTGGTTTTACAGACAACCTTCCTTACCATATTACAGTGAATACCGCCATAGATGCATTTACCCATCTAGTTGAAAGTTATTTAAATAGGGATTGTAATTTAATGACTGAAATATATGCTATGAAGGGCTTTGAATTATTTAAAAGCTCTTTTGAAAACCTAGTTGGTAAAGAGCTTACCTGTAAATTTAGAGAAAATATCATGTTAGCATCTATGTATGGTGGAATAGCAATTTCTCAGAGTGGAACATCCCTACCCCATGGAATGGGATATGCTCTTACTTATCACAAAAATATTCCCCATGGTTTAGCCAATGGCCTTCTTACAATTGAATATTTAAGATGTTTTAAGAATCAAGAAAAAATTATAAATATGCTAAATGTTTTAGGTATGGAGAACATAGATCAACTAGATAGGGTCTTTCAATCTTTGATACAGGTGGATATCGAAATATCCTCCCAAGAAATCAAGGAATATGCCTCTGATTTTGCTAATAATAAGGAGAAGTTAAGAAAACATCCGGAAGAAGTAACCCTGAAGAATATAGAAGGTATATATAAAAACAGTCTTTACTAGAAGATTAATATATATAATTTGCCGAAACCCCATATTAAAAAATAATAGAAATTTCACTAAACTTTTTGTTGTTTGGGTTAAAAAAACATGATAAAATTAATTAGTTAATAATACCATCATATACCAAGTTTTATTAAATTTATTTTTATAATAATACATTTAAGATATATTTTTTCGTTTGATATATTATATTCTGTCTTTAAAATATGAAAAATCATTTGAAGAACAAATTTCCCAAATGACAAAAAGGAAGTGATGACCATGGAAATGTTATTTTTTACTGTGCTTAACAGAGGAAAGGCAAATGCCGTACTGCATCAAGCCAAGGAATATGGTGCTGCTGGAGGAACCATCTTTTATGGTACTGGCACCGTACAATCAAAATTAATGGAGAAGATGGGTTTAACAGAAACTCACAAAGAGATTCTTATGATATCAGCTACAGATCAACTTTGTGATGATTTACACAAAATACTAAGTGAGAATTTGAATTTTTCCAAAAGAAATAAAGGCATTGCTTTTACAATCCCTTTTCGACGTTGGAAACCGAAGGATTTTGAACAGGGGCAAGAAAAAACAACCAATAGAATGGAACCTCCGTACTTTTGTATAATGACCATTATCGATAAGGGACGTAGTAGAGATTGTGTAAAAGCAGCAAGGGCAGCTGGAGCTAGGGGAGGAACCATAATCCATGGTCGAGGAGCCGGTATACCAACGGATTTCTATTTTCCCTTGGTGATTGAACCTCAAAAAGATATTGTGATGATTGTGACGACAAAGGATAAGGTGACATCCATAAGAGAGAAAATCATCTCTGACTTAGAATTAGAAAAAGCGGGAAATGGTATTATCTTTATTCTTCCAGTAATTAAGGCAAGCGGTCTATTTGAAAATAGATTGGAAGAACGTAAGGGGGTGACTCCATGAACCTTCTCTTTGAAAAAACGAAGGAAGTTACCCAAACTTTATTTCCTGTTGTATTATTAGTGCTCTTGCTTTGTTTTACTGTAGTTGATGTAGAAACCGATGTTATATTACGTTTTGTTATAGGCGGTTTGCTTCTTTTAATTGGACTATCTGTCTTCTTATGGGGTGTAGAATTATCTATGAACTCCATAGGAGAGCATATGTCTAGGGAAATAGCTACATCAAAATCCATATATAAGATTGCTTTTTTAAGTTTCTTATTAGGATTTTTAATTACTGTTGCGGAACCTGATTTGCTAATTCTTGGATCACAAATAGAGAATGCTTCCGGTGGTACTTTAGGATCAACTTTGATTGTATATATCGTATCCGTAGGTGTTGGAGTTATGATATCCTTGGGAGTTTTTCGTTTGCTTCGCAATAAACCCCTGAATGTATTTATGACAATAACATATGGAATTATTTTTGCACTGGCTATATTGGTGGCAGAAGAATTTTTGGCAATTTCCTTTGATGCCTCTGGAGCTACCACCGGTGCCCTTACTACCCCTTTTGTCCTTGCAATCTCTCTGGGTATGTCAAAAGTAACAGGTGGCAAGCAGTCAGAGGAGAATTCCTTCGGACTAGTAGGTATTATGAGTGCTGGACCAATTCTTTCAATTATGCTTCTTTCTATTTTAACAGGACAGAAAAACATCCATGGGGAAGCGGTTGAATTTGTTGCAGCAGAGGGAGTGTTTTCTCCAATCATAAATGCCCTACCCCATATCTTTTTTGAATCATTAATGGCACTTTTACCAATTGTTATCTTGTTCTTTTCTTTTAATTTTTTGAAATTTAAGCTAAAAAAGGATGAACTTTCTGATATTATAAAGGGATTAATCCTTACCTTATTGGGATTAGTCTTGTTTCTTACCGGTGTAAATTCTGGTTTTATGGATATGGGAAGATTAATTGGTATGCAGATGGCAGATACGAATCATTGGCTTCTGATCATTGTGGGTTTTGCCTTAGGACTTATTGTGGTTTTAGTGGAACCAGCAGTTCATGTATTGGGGGAACAAATTGAAGAAGTAACTGGTGGTCACATTCCAAATAAAATTATTCGAATCACTCTTTCCTTAGGGGTTGCTATGGCAATAACACTCTCTATGGTTAGAATATTAGTTCCTGAGGTTAAGCTGTGGTATTTTATTGTACCAGGGTTTATCATTGCTTTAATCTTATCCTATCGTGTAGATCCGATATTTGTTGGTATAGCTTTTGATGCCGGTGGAGTTGCTTCTGGTCCTATGACTGCCACCTTTGTCCTTGCATTTGCACAAGGGGCAGCGGATGTAGTAGAGACAGCCAATGTGCTGGTGGATGGATTTGGTGTGATCGCTATGGTTGCTATGGCTCCTGTTTTCTCCATCATGATCCTAGGTACGGCCTTTAGACATAAAAAAGTAGCATATCCNNATATAGACGATAAAACAGTTATCACTCCTGCTCTAGTAGAAGAGGAAGATGAATTAGTGCACAATTGTATTATGGTGGTTGTTAATCGAGGATTTGCGGATAAAGTGGTAGATCTTGCTCGCCAATCTGGTGCAAAAGGAGCAACAATCTTACACGGTAGAGGGACTGGAGAATATGGAAAACTTATGATACCTATTATCAATTTCGAATTACAACCGGAGAAAGAGATCATCTTATTAGTCACTGGAATCCATGTCAGCGAACAGGTAGCTAACAACCTTGTCAATCATTCAAAGTTACATGAAGATGGGGAAGTGGAAGTTTACATCTCGCCTACAGAGGCAATGATTAAGAATGTTTATGATGATAAGGCTGTAGACTTAGTAGGTTCTGAAGCCTAAAATAATATAAAGAATATTTTCATGAGATTATGTAGATTTTAAATGGGCTCCTTAAGTTATCTTTACTTAAGGGGCTCATTCTTCCTTAAAAGATACACTTTTTTCGACAAATAACATATTTTGTTATAGGAGGTTCTATATGACCTAAGAAGGGAAGTGTGTGATAATGGAAGAGCAAAATAATAAGAAAGAAAGACGTTCCATTGTTGTTCCTGACCAATATCAATCCATCCAAGCTGCAGTTGATGCTGCCCTGCCAGGGGACAGGATATTGGTGAAAAACGGTGTTTATAAGGAAACAATTTCTATTACGGATGATAAAAGCAGTATAAAGATTATAGCCTCAGGAAAAGAAGTCATCATGGATGGTTCGACTCTCCAAATGAACTCCAATGGATTTACCATAACTGGAAATGTAGTTAATGTAAAAATAAAAGGATTTCATATTAGGAATTATGGAGGCAATGGTATTTTACTGGTTGGAGCTAAAAGTTGTATAATTAAAAAGAATACAATTTACAATAACACAACAGGAATTTTCGTTAGCTCTCCAAGTTTTGATAACCGAATCACGGATAATAGTATATTTAATAATGCAAATGGAATTACCTCTGTAAATACCAATGATAATTATTATTCTTATAATATGATTTATCAAAATACGGGAAATGGTTTTATCTTAAATCAAAGCAATGATGAAACGGTTTTTACTAATGTGATACGGAATAATCAACAAAATGGGATAGGAATCAACGGAGGCGCCGCTCATATCTTAGAAGGAAATGAGATTGTAAATAATTCGCAGAACGGAATTATCTTAGCCGCTGGTCTTTCCTATCGTATTATGAATAATAAAATTATGGATAATAAAGTAAATGGAATTCAATCCAATAATGTATTTGCAATAAACATCGAAAACAATAGGATTAATGATAATAACACTGGTATCCTTATGAATTCTTGTAGAAATAGTGTAGTTAAGAATAACACCATTAATCATAACATCAACCATGGAATTTCTTTAAATAATGAATCCGTTAGTATTCTCCTTGGTAATACCATCAATGAGAATGGTGGAAATGGAATTTTTGCTGGTATATCCTTCGTACAATCCAGTATTTATAATAATGTGATATTTAGAAATTCCATAAATGGTATCCATATTAGTGAAAGCGTTTTGAACACCATACAAAACAATGATATCGTTAAAAATGGTGATAATGGAATTCTAATGGATCAATTAACGAATTTGAATACAATTTCTTGGAATAAGACCCTGAAAAACAATAGGGATGGTATCCAAATCAATGGAGATAATGCTCATATCCTAAGGAATAAGAGTATTAGTAATGGGAAAGTGGGTATCCGAATCAACGGGAACAACAATCGAATTATTGCTAATAAAGCCTTTAAGAATGGAAAATTAGACATTATGAATAATGGGATTAATAATGTCTATGAAAAGAATAAATTTGGAACTAGTAATTTGTCATAGAGGAAAGGCTTGTCATAGAATAGCTCTTTAAGTATTCCGTAAATTTTTCTTTAGCTAAAATTTTCTTATATATTAGTAGACAAATATTTAAATAGACGATTGTTATCCTAAGATTAGGCCTTGGCTAGCAATCGTCTTAAAATCAACAAGTTTGGTTTTAGACAAGTATCAGATAAGCTTCGTTTTATACTAGTTCAGCTCGGTTAAACTTTGGTATTATACTAGTTCAGCTCAGATAAGCTTCGTTTTATACTAGTTCAGCTCAGCTAAGCTTCGGTTTCAGAAAAGTTTCTGCTTCCGATTTAGATATTAACTCCCAGTTCATTTAATTTTCCGATAGCATTTTCTAAACCGGTGAACAAGATGGTGTGGAAACCAAAGGGTTTTGCTGCTTCTATATTCTCCTTCATATCATCTAAAAAAACGGCTTCCTTGGGTTTGATATGGTATTTTTCAATTAAATATTGATAGATTTCAGGCTCTGGCTTAACATGGTTAAGCTCATAGGAAATGACCTGTCCATCAACAAAGGGAAAAAACTTAAAATTTTCTTTGGCATATTTGAAATTTGCTTTGCCGTAATTGGACAATAGGTATACAAGATAACCATTTTCTTTGAGCGTTTTGATAAAGTCAACAGCATAATCATATTCCCATACAACCTCAAAACTATGATCAATATATTTTCTAATATCTTGGGTGATTTCAGGATCCATGGAACAAAACTTATCTTTTAATTCTTCGGGAATGGTTTCGCTCTTGCTTCGATCTAGCTCTTTCCATAAAGGATTAAAAACAGTCGCATGGGCAATTCTTGAAATCATATCCTCATCATATCCTTGCTTTTCCAGATATTCTTTCCAACCAAAGTGTACCAGTACATTACCAATATCTAAGATTATTACTTTAATCATTTTTATCTCCTAGTATTCTAAAATTAATTGAATTCATCATTCCAACATGAAAGATTAGTCCCCTAATTTTTCTGTATGGAATATTTACTGCATTTAACTTTATTATAGTAATGAAAGGGAAATATGGCAATATATATCAGGAAAACTACGCTTTTGCTTGCAGTAACTGGACATAATTGTTATATTTTTAATATATCAATTCATTAATACATCAATACATAAAGAAGGATTGATACTTTAGAAGCTAAGCAACAAAATATTATAAATACAGATTATTATAATACATAGATATCACCATGTAATAATCCTATTGGAGGAAAATAAAATGAATAAAACAACCAATACGAAGGTTGTAGAACAATCAAATCTTACAAAGAATCTTCCCAATGATCTACGACAAGTACTTAATTTTAATACTGGCTGGTTATTTTCTCCCAGTAATCTGGAAAATGGATATCAGAAAGAACTGGATGAACGGATGTTTCAACAGGTGAGTGTACCCCATGCCAATAAGATCCTAACAAAACATAAAGGAGAGGATTTTCAAGAGCAAATTGAATCCTATCGATTTATTTCTTGGTATCGAAGACATTTTCCACTGGATAGTAGCTATGAAGGAAAAAGGATTTATGTAGAATTTGAAGCTGTTGCAACCATTGCTGATGTATATGTAAATGGTAAATTCGTAGGTACCCATAAAGGAGCATATACAGGATTTACATATGATATCACGGATTATGTTAAGACCGATAAATCAGATAATGTCATTGCCGTAAGAGTGGATTCGAGAAAACAGACAGAGGTACCACCCGAAGGGGGAAATGTGGATTATTGTATCTTTGGTGGTATTGTTAGAAACGTGAATATGATTATTACCAATCCTCTTCATATCACAGATACCTTTCTTACCACACCAGGATTA
>JGI24708J26588_10001416_pt1 | contig 19040 bp, 13 predicted proteins | sample BioPla1DNA2_FD_26588 | JGI IMG/M metagenome (IMG submission 26588) | reverse complement strand
GAGGCAAAACGGCAGCCCCAAGCCGCTGCGCGGCAGGTTTGCCTTGGCAAAAGGAGCCTATCCCGCTCAAAACTCATGGCAAGATGCTTTCGCGGCATAAATTCCGTTACGACTTTGGGAGTAGAACCTATATTACTTGACTCTTTATGCCTTTGTGAGTATACTTGATATAGAGGGACGGACACCCGTACCGGGATTGAGGAACGGTCTTGATGTGGTGTTCGTTCTTTTTTGCGCTATTATTACGCATAAATAGATATTAGCGCATTCAATACTACTTGTGATTATATTCCCCAAATATACAACAAAAAAAGCGCCTCACAACAGTTGGCGCTTTTTGTATTACCTCAATTAAAGAGATACTATATATTAATCCTTCTCCCCGTTTCAACTGACTCTATAGCAGCAAACACTACCCTCATAGCTTTAAGCGCCTGCTCTCCGTCCACCCTTGAGGGTCTGTTCTCTGTGATTGCGCTTACAAATTCATCTATTATGCCTGTGCTAGTTCTGCCGCCTGTGTTCTGCTCCTCATTTGATGTAAGGCTGTCAAGCTGCATTTTTATTACCGCTCCGCCCTTTTCTTCTATTATTAGTGAGTACTTAGGGTCATCATACAGGCGTATTGTGCCTTCTGTACCGTATATACGGGTGGAATTTTCCTCTCCCGCGTTAAAAGTCCAGCTAACTTGCACTACGCCCTGCACGCCAGAGCTCATTTCTATAAGGCAGCTTGCGTTATCCTCTACATCTATAAACTCTCCCTTTGGGTTACGCTTATCAAGGGTAGATGTATTGGCACTTACTGACACCGCCACATCATCTAGTAAATAATGCATGAGGTCTATCTTATGTATGCCAAGGTCGCCAAGTACGCCAAAGAACGCTCTCTCCTTTGATATAAACCAACTGTTGGGGTTGCCCGTCCAGCACTCAGGGCCGGGGTGCCCGAACACTGTTCTAAACGCAAGCGGTCTTCCTATTGCGCCGTCCTTTATAAGCTTTCTAGCCTTCACATGTGCGCTTGCGAAAAGCTGATTGTGCCCAAGCAGCAGGCGTTTGCCGTTTTCCTTCGCGCAGGCGACCATATTTTCACAATCCTCATAGCTTGTAGCCATGGGCTTTTCAACAAGCACATGTTTGCCCGCATTTAGCGCTACAATAGTATCCCTCGCGTGGGCGGTGTTGGCATTGCATATGCTTACTATATTTATTCTATCGTCCGCGAGCAATTCCTCAAGGCTATAGTACGCCTTGCCGCCAAACATATGCGCAAGGCGTTTGGCTTTTTCAATACCGGTATCATAGAAACCAACTATATTGGCTTTTTCGCACTCTATATATTCCGGCGCGTGGCGCAGTTCCGCAATCTTCCCGCAGCCTATTATACCTGCATAATACATATATACCTCCTAATTGTACATTTAATACTATGTTGCCTTTAACCCAGCATTTTCTTGTGCGTCTTTTCCACTTTAGCTTTGCTTTGTTCAGTCAGCATAGGAGCCGCTATGCCTCCTTCACGAAGCTTTGCCAAACTGAAAAATCCGCTACAATTAAATCGCTGTTCTAAAAGCAACATAGTATTACATTACTTTCTCTTATCCCTCTGGCTTTGCAGAAGAACCGCAACTATTATTATAGCCCCTGATATGGCACCTGTTAAAAATGTAGGTACATTGGCGGCAACTAGCGTGTTATTAATAATTTTAAACATTAACACGCCAAGGAATGTGCCTATTATTTTACCTCTACCGCCGGACATGCTTGCCCCGCCTATTGCAACGGCGGCAATTGCATCCATCTCAAACTGGTTGCCCGCATTTGCTGCTGCAACAGCCATAAGCCTTGAAGAATACAGCCAGCTTGTAAGCCCGCAGAGCAGCCCTGTTATTGCGAACACCAATATCTTTGTCCTGTCTACATTTACGCCCGCCATCCTCGCAGAAACCTCGTTACTTCCAACGGCGTAAATATGTTTGCCAAGCTTAGTCCTTCGCATTATAACGCCAAATACTATGGACATTAATATAAATATTATCATAGGATAGCTTACCCTGTTGCCGAAAACGCTTATCCCGCCTGATGATACCATTCTAAAGCTCTCATAAAACGGGGCATTTGCATTTCCGCCCGCAACTGTAAAAGGCCCCCCTTGCCCAAAGTGATTAATAATAGCTCTAGTTGAAGTTTGCACGGCGAGCGTAGCTATCATTGCAGGCATACGCCCTTTAGCAACAAGAACGCCATTGAATGCGCCTATTAAGCCCCCTAATGCCACGCAAAAAAGAAGCATTAGCCATATGCTTTCCGTGCGGTTTAAAAGCTCTATACCAAAGCCCGATATAAGCGCAACCTGCGAGCCCACAGAAATATCTATCTGCCCTGCACATATTATCATAGTCATACCAAGGGCAATAATACCGGTAGTGGTTGCGGACTGGGTAAATATGTTAGATATATTGCGCCACCTGAAAAAATTGGGGTTTACCGCCATAGCTATTATAATTATAAGCACGAAAGATACTATATAGCTATACTGTGTAAAAAGCTTTTTTATAAATACACTTGCGTCGGTCTGTTGTCTTTTATTAGGCATGTTTTCTTTCCTCTATTATAGCCCCGGTAGAATAACACATGAGGCTTTCTTCACTTATTTCATCACGGTTAAGTATTTTATTTATCTCTCCCCTAAACATAACTATGCATCTATCGGATACCTTCATTATTTCTGCAAATTCGGATGAGAACATTATTATAGATTTACCCTGTGCGGATAGCGACAGCATTAGCTTATATATCTCGTACTTAGTGCCAACATCTATGCCCTGCGTGGGGTTATCAAACAGGAGTATGTCCGCATCAGCTTCAAGCCACCTGCCGAGTATCACCTTTTGCTGGTTGCCGCCGGATAGCGATGTTATGGGGTTAGTAGGTCTATCCGCCCTTATTGATAGCTTTTCTTGGCGGCGTCTAAAGCGCTCCCTCTCTTTTTTAGGGGATATCATAAGGGATTTAAGTTTCGTATTGAAAAAGCCCATAGAATGGTTGTCAAGTATGCTAAGGTCGTTAAGTATTCCGCGCTCCTTGCGGTTGCGTGGCACCATTGCAATGCCTGCCTTAAGATGGCTTTCTATACCGCCCTTTATTTGTTTTCCATCCTTAATAACTTCACCCGTATAGCTTTGCACACCAAAAAGAGCGTCCGCGAGCTGATCCCTGCCTGAGCCGTGAAGCCCTGTAACGCTTAATATTTCCCCTTTTTTAAGCTCAAAACTTATATCCTTTATACCATCGCTGTTTAAATTGTTTACACTCAGCGCGATTTCAGGCTGCACATTGCTTTTTCTTGAGGCAAAGTCGCTTTCAAGAAGAGCTTTACCCGTCATCATTTCGGATATTTGCCTCTCATTTACATCTTTGATATTGCCATCCGCTATCCACTTACCGTCCCTTAGCACGGTAAAGGTATCGCATATTTCAAATATCTCCGGCATTTTATGGGATATATACACAAAGCCCACGCCCCTTGCTTTAAGGGTTCGCATTATATTAAATAGATTCTTTATGTCCCTGCCGGATAGCGCGGTTGTGGGCTCGTCCATTATTATAATTTCGCAGGAAAAAAGCAGCGCGCGGGCAATTTCAACCAGTTGTTTTTCAGCAGTTTGCAGGCTTGATACAGGGGCTTTAGGGTCTATACTTGCGCCCATGGTTTCAAAAACCCTTTGAGCACATTCTATCATCTGATGGCTATCGAGTAGACCGCCTTTACCCTTTATTTCCTGAGCAAGGTAAAGGTTTTCATACACCCTAAGGTCATTACACAGATTAAGCTCCTGATGTATAAGCCTTATGCCCTTATCCATAGCGCTTTTTGCGCTTGAAAAGCGCACAGCTTCACCCTTTACATATATAGTGCCGCTGTCTGGCGGAAAAGTACCCGCAAGCACATTCATAAGGGTAGATTTGCCTGCGCCGTTTTCGCCGAGCAGCGCATGTATTTCGCCGGGGCGCACGCTAAAATTAACATGGTCAACTGCCCTAACAGGACCAAAGTCGACTACTATTTCTTTAAGCTCTGCTAACAAATTTATCTCCTTAAAGCATAAGGGAGCCCGGAAAAATATCCGGACTCCCTAAAATATTAATCAAAAATAGAGTAGCGGTCGATATAATCTTGGCTGTCGCGGTATTCCTCAACTGTGTTCTTGTCTATTTCTATTGTGGGAATAAGGAACAGCTGACCTTTAATCTCTTCATCTTGATAGGTTTCGCCCTTGGCGCAGGCAACGCCCAGCCTTATGGCTTCCCTTATCATGGAGGGGCTAAAGAAGTAGGTTACAAGTTCCGGCTTTTCTACAGTGTCAAATATTGCTAAAGTTTCACGCCTGCCGCCAACAGAAGTTAGAAGCCTTAGGTTTTTAAGCTCGTCCGCATCGCGGATAACCGCCATAATGCCGTCTATAATTTCATCATCATGGGTTACGATTAAATCTAGCTCTTCAACATCTTTAGCGTCCGCTGTGCTGAGCCAGTTTTCCATAAATTCCTGAGATTTAGCGTTTGACCAGTCTGTTTGGAAACCTTCCTGAAGTTGCTTAAACTGGTCCTTATATTCGCTGGCGTCGAGTATATCTAGCATACCCTGCGTGCGCTGCTTGGATACGGTTGAGCTGTCACCAATAAACAGCAGATAGGTGATAGTGTCGCCCGCTTTGAGGTCTTCCTCGTAGTATTTGAGCAGGTATTCGCCCATCTTATTGCCTATGGTGAAGTTATCGCCCATTATTTCCGCTGCCATGCCTTCGAAATTTTCGATAAGACGGTCATAGATTACAAGCGGAATGCCTTCGTCTACAATCTGCTGGGCAGCGTTGCGAAGCTGGTCGCCCTCGTGCGGCCATAGCATAATTACATCCGGCCCCCAGGCGATTATCTCTTCTAGGCCCTGTATCTGCTTTGCCGCCTCATTGCCAACTGCCATGCGGTAATCGGCTATTGCGCCGCTCTCCTTAAGCGCGTCCGCCTCTGCCCTTGCGTGGGCGACGGATTCACCTGTAAAGCCGTGGTCTGCGTCTGGCGTTACTATGCCAAGCTTAATGCCATCGGCAAGTGCAAATGCACAGTTAACGCTGAACACAACAGTCAGCAAAACTGCAAGTAGTTTTCTCATAATATATTCCTCCTTTGTGCCATGCACATTTATTGATGAAATTATACCAAATATAACTTTTTATGTAAAGCTATAAAACATGTAGCTAGCGTTATTAAATTCACAAAAAACAGTAAGAAAAAGCAAAAAACCATTCGTCTATGTATACGGTTTTTTTAGGAGCCCTGCTATAGTATCAAAGCTACAGGAATAACAAGCAGCAGGCTAAACAGCGTGCCCATTAAATAGTATTCGCCAAAAGCAGGGTCTTTGGATATTTTTTCATACCTTGTAATGGATTTGGCAGTCAATATAAAACCTATGGCAGCGTACTGCCCAACAGCGGCTAAGCTATATATAATAAGCCTTTCAAGTATACCTATGGTGCTGCCCGCGTTTTTAAGACCCACAGACTCGCCCTTTTCAGCAATAGACTCGCTTTCTGCATTAAGATATTTAAAATTAAAACTTTCCAAAAATAAGCTAACGCTTATGCTTGCGGGTTTTATAAGTATTATTATTACAAGCAGCTTTTCATTTAAACTAACTGGGTCTATAGAAAATTTGCTAAGCAGATTTGTAATATCCGTATTAAATACAGGATTGTTTGAAAACACATATATTGCTACAACTATGGATATAATATGCAATAGCTGGTCTAGTGCGTATATTTTGAATACTGCGTTTTGGTACTTTAAGCTAAACTTTCCTTTAATAAAATCTATAACAATATGCACAACCGACACTATTAAAGGTATTATTAGTAAATCCGCGCCGTATGTAATATACAAAAGCGCTACGCCAAGCATCAAGTGTATTATTGTATGAAGCAGTAAATCTTTAGGTTTATCCGCCTTTGATGCCGCCATTTTGTTTGTTTGCAAATAATAATCTCCCAAAAAATGAGATATAAGCATTATCAGCATTAAACCTCTTGCGCTATTCATACGATACCCTCTCTCTTTCTATAGAATGGCTCAGCACATCAAATGCGCTTGATAGCGAATAAAACTGGCTGCTCTTAAGCGAATAGCTTATTGTAGACTGGTTTTTGCCAAGGTATTCAGCCGTGTTTTTTTGGTTGCAACCGTTTTCTATATAGGCTTTTATTATATTTACTTGGCTTTCAGACCTGTCGTCTTTTATTATACTTACAAGCGAAAAAAGCGTGTTTATAAGCGGCAATTCACTACCACGCTTGGCTATTTTGTATGAGGTTATTACCCTCTCTTTCTTCTTTTCGTTTTCCTTCACCTCTTCAAGGCACTGCCTTGCCATATGGTAGGCTTCACCGTCTACCAGATTAGAATTATCCTCATATATTGCGGTGTCTATCGTGCCTATACCTATGCCAAGCCTTAGCTTTAGGGGATATAAGGCAAGCTCCATATTGATTATTATCTCCATAATATTTTCGCCGCTTTTTAGCAGCCCTTGAAAGGAATCTCCGGAGCTTATATAGAATTTTGACGCAATAACATCCCTATATTTATGGTTTATACTATCAAGCACGCTCATGAGCTTTTCCTGCATGTTTTTTCTATCGCCGCTCGCCCTTGACTGCTTTATATCAGCGATTATAGCTATATATTTTCCCATATTGCCCCCTTTCTTTGTATTATGTGCGCTTTGACGCATAAACGGATTATATGTGTGATTTTATGCATATTAGAGAAATATGTATTGTTTCATGCATAACTTCTGATTATGTACCTATTCTACCATATTTGCACTATGCTAACAAGCTTTTTATAAAAATATTGCGGCGCAAAAAACATACTCCGCTCGCATATATAAAATATACATAATTAACCACCTCTCCTTCTTGCTTTTCCGGTGGAAAGATTGTATCATCTATGTAAATATATTTGGAGGTGCTTTATGCGTTCAATACCTATTAAACTTAGCTTTGCCGAAGAGGTAAAGACATTTGTAAACATAGCAAACCGCTACCCCTACGACATGGACCTGCGTGCAGGTAGGCATGTTGTAGATGCCAAGTCCATACTGGGCATATTTTCTCTGGATTTGTCTCAACCCATCACCCTTGAAGTCTATGCGGACGACTGCGATGACCTAGTAAAAGAACTGGAAGCCTTCAACGCAGAATAATACAAAAATACGATAATCTATATAATAAAATGTTTGTTTGTGATGCACACTGCGATACGCTCTACAGATTGCTTAAAGAGCCGGGCGCAGATAACGATGTAACCCCGGAAAGGCTAAAAAAAGGCGGCGTAGGCTTGCAGACGCTTGCCATGTTCGTTGGCACATCTTCCGATAAAAAAACCATAATAAATACAATAGAAGGCATGATGGCTATTGCCGATGAACTCAAGCAAAAGGGTCTTGATATTATTGATGACCCCAGCCTTGCCACAGAGGGAGAGGTTAAATACATACTGTCCATAGAGGGCAGCGAAGTATTCGAGGACGACCTTTCCCTGCTTGAAGTATACAGAAAAAAAGGCGTGCGTATGGCTTCCATCACTTGGAACTACGATAATAAATTCGCCTCCTGCCATATGGGAGATACTTCAAGGGGCTTAAGCAGCCTTGGTAAAGAATGCGTTAGGGAGATGAACCGCCTTGGAATAGCGGTAGACCTTTCCCATATTAGTGATAAAGCCTTTAAAGATGTGCTCGACCACGCCTATTCTTCCCCGCTTGCTTCGCACAGCTGCGCAAGGGTGCTGTGCAACCACAGCCGCAATTTAAGCGATGAACAGCTTGAAGCTCTATTTAACGCCGGAGGCTTTGTAGGCATAAATTTTTGCCCTGCATTTCTTGTGGAAGATGGCAAGGCGACTATGTTAGATGTGCTTAAACATATAGAGCATATGTATGAGCTTGGCGGCAACGGCAAGGTTGGTTTCGGCAGCGATTTTGACGGCATAGAAAGTAAGCCCGTAGGGCTTGACAACCCTGAAGATTTTCCCGCCCTGATACGCTTTTTAGCGGATAGCGGTTCTTTCAGCGATGATGATATAGCCGATATATCAGGCAGGGCATTTATAAACTACTACAAAAAACTATAAGGAGAAACAAATTGAAAATATCCCTGTACAGTGAGGCTGGGTCGAATAGGCTCAGTTCTATTGTGTATCTATATCACTCAGATGAAGCTTTAGAAAAGCTTTCAAACAGTGCATATGAAAGCGCAAAAATACTAACCCCAAAGGGTGGAAAGATAGCTAAAACCCAGCATATAGATGGCGATAATGTAATCCGCCGCTGGTACCTTAAAATAGAAAAAGAGCTTAGCTATGACAGCGTTGAAGAAGCGCTTGAAAATATAATTACAAGCTGCAAGGAAGAAGCCCTCAGCGAAGTTACGCTTGCAATAGGCTGCGAACTTGCAGATTTTACATTCGGCATATACAAGAAACTAAGCCTTGCAAATGACGGTTTTACGCATTATATAACAAGCGGCATGTCGCCCGAAAACAAGCCCGCGGAAAAGCCCGCTGTGCTTAATATCTCCCTAAACTTAGGAGAAGGCTTTGAAATAGAAGCTGAAAATAAAAAGCTTGAACAGGCAAAAATAATAGCTGAAGGGATATCCCTTGCAAGGCGCCTTGTAAATGAGCCTGCAAATATAATGACGCCTGATAACCTTGCTAATGAAGCTAAAAAACACGGAGAAGAAGCGGGTTTCAGCGTTAAAGTATATGACGAAAAACAGATAGTGGATATGAACCTCAATGCTTTCTACTCTGTAGCCAAGGGCAGCGATACCCCTCCCCGCTTTATAGTTATGGAATATAACAACGCCCCGGATAGCGATAAAAAGCTTGCGCTTGTAGGCAAGGGGCTAATGTATGATTCCGGCGGATATGCAATTAAACCTGGAGATTCCATGTACACAATGTTCTGCGATATGGCAGGCGCAGCGGCTGTAATAGGCGCTATGTATGTGCTTGCAAAAGGCGGCATAAAAGCAAATGTATACGGCATAGTTGCCGCATGTGAAAACATGGTATCAGGTCATGCGTATAGGAACGGGGATATTATACCCTCTCACGCAGGCAAATATATAGAGATAATAAATACAGACGCTGAGGGCAGGCTTACGCTTGCGGACGCTATAAGCTATGCTACAAGCACACTGGATGCGGATGCCGTAATAGACATAGCCACTCTTACAGGCGCAGCCTTAATAGCGCTTGGGGATGAAATAACCGCTCTTCTCGGCGATGATGAAAAGCTTTGTGAAATACTTAATACATCAGCAGAAAAATCAGGCGATAAGATATGGCGGCTCCCCGCGTATGACTGCATAGCCAAAAACAATAAGTCCGAGCGCGCGGATATTAAAAACAGCGGCGGCAGACTTGCTGGTACTGCAATAGGCGCGCTTTTTTGCCGCGCATTCGCCCACGGCAAGCCTTGGGCGCACCTTGATATTGCCGGAACCGCTTACCACGAAAAACCCAGCGCAAAAGCGCCTCTTGGAGCAACGGGCGTGGGCGTTGAAATGCTTGCAAGGGCAGCTGAAGCTTATTTTAAATAACGCTTTTATATATTTTTATAACTTAAAGGGGCTTGTCGCTAATGCAACAGCCCCTTTAATATATATAGACTACTCTTGCTATACTTGTATTTGCATCCACTTGCCGCTATTTAGACGCCGCAAGAAAAATACTACCCGCAGTATGATTTCGCTAAGGCTTAACATCCAAGTCATAGCAAGACCTAACTTAAACACATATACCGCAAGATAGCCCATTATGGGACGGATTACGCTTACGCAAAGCGCCATAACGCCTGCAACATACAGGTTGTCCCCCGCTCCTCTAAGGCTACCCGATATTACAACGCTACTCATCTGGAAGGGCTGTATAATGGCAATTACAAGAAGTGCACCTGCAGCGGCGTTTATTACTACATCGGCATTGGCAGCGCTGGCGTCTATAAATAGCGCACTTAGCGGATAACGGAATACCGCTATAATTATTCCCACAACTGCCGATATCATAAGAGCTAAACGCAATGAAAGCTTACTGTACATCATGCTTATGTCAGCACGCTTAGCGCCTAAGTTCTGCCCTGTTAGAGATGTCGCGGCAACAGCGGTACCGTTTGCAAAGTTGAATGTTATGCCTAAAAACTGCATTGCTATATTATGCGCTGCGAACAGAACCACGCCAAGCCCATAAAGTATACGAGAATATAGGAAAAAGCCAAAACGCATACTAAGCTGCTCCACCATGGCGTTGCCGCCTATTTTTAGTATGCCTTTCATTGCGGGTACATCAACTCTCCAAGAGTCCTTTTTTGATATGTGCAGGTATGTATCCTTGCCCTGTACTACCACCCATAGTGATAACAAAGCCCCTGCCGCTATGCCTATAACGGAAGCTATTGCAGCTCCGGCTATTTCAAGGCGCGGGAAGCCTAATTTACCGCCTATAAGCAGGTAGTTAAACACTACATTTACTATATTGCTTATCATATTTACCTGCATGGTAATTTTAGTATTGCCAACCCCGCGAAGCGCTGCGTTTATACACATGCTTATAGCGCTCACAGGAAGGCTCCATGCCATAATGCTAAAATATGTTACCGCGCCATTTAGAACCTCTGCATCGTCCGGGGTATTGGTATTTCCTCCCGCAAGACGCATAAGCGGCTCTGCAAGCATAAGCCCCAGCGCCATTATAATAAGCGCAATAAATGCCACAAGCATTATTGCGTTCCTAAGCGTTATATTAGCCGCATCCCGCCTTTGCTCTCCCTTACGCCTTGCAACTATGGCAGTAACACCTACATTAAGGGCAAAAAATACGCTTAGCATTATCATGCGGGGCTGCGCAGGCAGGGCAACAGCGGCAAGCGCATTAGCACCAAGCTGACCTACCATTATTGTATCTATGCTGCCTATAAGGCTCATAAATACCATCTCTGCAATAGACGGAATAGCCATGTTGAGGACTACCCTAAAAGCGTGCCTGCCATCGGGAAGCGGTCCTAGGCGATATTTAGCAGGAACTAATGCCTCCATATTAAAAAAGGCATCAAGAAACTTTTTCAAGAAAAACATTCCCCCCTTGTATACAATATAATCATTATAACACTTATCAAGTAAACTTCAACTATATAATACTATGTCGCCTTTAACCCGGCGTTTTCTTGTGCGTCTTTTCCATTTTGGCTTTGTCTTGCTCAGTCAGCATAGGGCTCGCTATACCTCCTTCACAATACTTAGCCAAACCGAAAAAACCGCTATAATAAAATCGCTGTTCTAAAAACAACATAGTATTTAAGTGTAAATTTCCTTTTTACACATTGACATTATCACCGTTTTGTCATAAAATTGTAATGAATTAACATTCTTGTCATTATTAAGGAGGCTAAGCATGTACAAACAGCGTATACAAAATGTTTTTAATAAAACTCTGTGGCTGTTACTGCTACTGTTGCTAGTTATTGCGACAGGCGCATTCGCCGCACAACCGACATCTGAAATCATAATAAATATCCACTGGACGGATTCCAACGGCAATCCTCAGGTTACTCAGGCAATGCCCGTAATGTACCCGGGCTATGAAAACGCATACTGGCTTTATATAAGCGATGAAGCCCTGCAAAACGCCACCATAGAAATTACCGATTTTAACGGCGTTTACAGGGGCGGTTTTACTTTGCAAAACGGTATGCCTCTACTACATGCGCTTGAACAGGGAACTTCTCAAACACTAGAAGACATACCCGTGTATTTCCAAGGGCTTGGTGAAATGAATAATCCCCTTAAGGATTTTTCATTGTATGTTTCAACATTCGTTCAATCTCCTCCCCCGCCCGTAGCAACCCCTGAACCTCAAAAAGTATATATACCCGTAAGGTTTGTAGACAGTGCAAGCGGTTTAGATTTACTTAACCCTCAAGCTGTAGAGCTGTACCCAGGAGAACAGCAGACTGTATACGCCCAAGCTATTGAAGGATATAATGTAGATGTACAAGAACAGACCGTATATGTAGATGAAGCGGGCAACCCAAGCGCAACAGAAGTAGTATTCTACTACAGTGCAATAGCCACACCCGAACCACAAAAGATACATATACCCGTAAGGTTTGTAGACAGTGCAAGCGGTTTAGATTTGCTTAACCCTCAAGCTGTAGAGCTATACCCCGGAGAGCAGCAGACTGTATACGCCCAAGCTATTGAAGGATATAATGTAGATGTACAAGAGCAGACTGTATTTGTAGACGAAGCGGGCAACCCAAGCACAAGTGAAATAGTATTCTACTACAGTGCGGTGGCAACACCTGAACCGCATAAGGTAAGTATTACCGTAAGGTTCATAGACAGCGCAAGCGGTTTAGATTTACTTAACCCTCAAACTGTAGAGCTATACCCCAGAGAGCAGCAGACTGTATACGCCCAAGCTATTGAAGGATATAATGTAGATATACAAGAGCAAACTGTATATGTAGACGAAGCGGGCAACCCAAACGCAGCTGAAGTAATATTCTACTACAGCGCAATAGCTACGCCTGAGCCTCAGAAGGTACAAATTCCCGTAAGGTTCGTAGACAGTGCAAGCGGTTTAGATTTACTTAACCCTCAAGCTGTAGAGCTATACCCCGGAGAGCAGCAGACTGTATATGCACAGCCCATTGAAGGATACAATGTTGATGTACAAGAACAGACTGTATATGTAGATGAAGCAGGCAATGCAAGCGCAGCTGAAGTAATATTCCGCTACAGTGCAGTAGCTACACCTGAACCGCAGAAGGTAAGTATTACCGTAAGGTTTGTTGACAGTGCAAGCGGTTTAGATTTACTTAACCCTCAAGCTGTAGAGCTTTACCCAGGAGAGCAACAAACTGTATACGCCCAGCCTATTGAAGGCTACAATGTAGATGTACAAGAGCAATCCGTATATGTAGACGAAGCGGGCAACCCAAGCACAACTGAAGTAATATTCTATTATGCAGCTATTGAAACCCCTGTCCCTCAAACTGAAGAACCCACACAAGCTCCTACAAATGTAAATATAATAGTAAGATACATAGATAGGGATACAGGTGCTGAAATAGCAAGCGCGCAGGAGCAGACACTGCCTACAAATGAGCAGACAGCAGTATATGCTCTACCTTCAGACTTACAAGAAGGCTATGCGCTTGTTGACGGAATAGATGCCGTGCTTGTACAGGTAGATGCTTCAGGCATAGCAAACCCCTCATCTGTAGAGTTTTACTATACTAAGCTTACTCTCCCAACGGTTACTGTTAGATACCTTGAAGAAGGAACGGATATCGAGGTCGCAAAGTCTCAAAAAATAAGCCTTAATATTGGTGAAAATATAATCAACGCTAACCCTGAAAACCTGCTTGACGGATATGAAATAATCAGCCCAAGCACAAGTATAATCATGGCAGGCTATGAAGGAGCAACGACAAACACAGTAGAATTCTTCTATACCAAAAAAATAAGCGCCCCCGTTGATATTATGGTACATTACCTAGATGAAAAAACGGGAAGCCCTGTAGCCTCTTCCCAAAAACTGGAGTGCAAGGACGGAACCAACTCTATAACAGCTTCCCCGGCAGATCTTAAAGAAGGCTATGCGCTTAAACAGGGTGAAGCTGATACAAAATATGTAATAGTATCTTCAGGCTATGCAAATCCCGATTCTATTACCTTCTATTACAGCAGCATTGCCGTTGTAACGGATGAGCCAACCCCTGACCCTGCGCCTAAGGTTGCGCTTGTAAAGGTTTATTATAGAGACCAGTTCGGCAAAAATATACTTGAAGATACTGTAAGCTGCGTTGAAAATGAGGAAAACATAGTAATAGCCGACCTTAGCAAGCTTGATGCCAATATATACGAGCTTACAGGCGCTGACAGACAGCAGGTTATTGTCGACAATCAAGGCAACTCAACACCCTCTGAAATAGTGTTCCTTTTTAAGGATAAAAGCGTTGACAGGTCTGCTAATGTGCTTATAAGGTATCTTTTAGATGACGGAAAGAGCATAGCGCCCGACCAGCAGATAGCAGTAAAAGTAGGTACTACCATAATAAAAAACAGCCTAAAGACCCCTGATGGTTACAAGGCTAAGGAGCCTCTTGAGCAGGAAGTTACACTATCTAAGGACGGCACATTGTCCAGTGATACCGTAATTTTTAGTTACGAGGCTCTACCCGCAACGCCTACACCTTCAGCAAGCCCTTTCCCTTATAAAATAACCCCCACGGATGCCTACGCATACCCGCGCTCTGACAATATTAACTTTAGGTCTGAGCCCAAGGTATCGCAGGATAATGTTATAAGCGTAGTAGGCAAGAAAGACCTTGCCCACATAACAGGCAGCCTTACCAACAATCAGGATGAAATGTGGTACAAGGTTGAAATAAATGGCGTAGAAGGTTTCCTAAGGGAAAATGTAACAAGGGTGCTAAGCCAGGCGGAAGCCGAAAGCGCGCTCGGCTATACCCCCAAACCCACGGATAAACCCACCCCCGCGCCCTCCGCGATAGTGGACGGAGTTGCAATAAACCGCTGGGCAAACGCTAATGTGGGCGGGGTAAATATACGCAGCAAGATGACCACTTCATCAAAACGCGTTGCCAAGCTAAATAAGGGTGATGATATATTCGTATTCCAGCAGCAGACTGTTGACGGAGACCCTTGGTACGCAGTGCTTGTAGATGGCAACGAAGGCTTTGTAATGTCTAAATTCATAGACCTTATGAGCCAAAGCGACAGCGATAAAAAGCAATCGGAACTTGCTTCCCCCGCGCCTATAAGAACACTACCCCCGTCGGAGCAAACGGGCGTTGCAACACTGGAACCCACTAAAGAACCCGAGCATACAACGGTTCCGCCTAAGGAAACAACGCCTCCGGCATCGTACCTTGGCTATGCGCTTACAAATAGGGAAGTATCCCTTAAAACTGGCGTTGGCAATGCTAGCGAGCTTGAAATAGCAAGGCTCCCGCAGAACACAATAGTTATGGTTACAGGGCAAGCCTATGTGGATTCCCGCGCATGGAACATGGTAGATGCGCTTCCAATAAGGCAGAGCGGATATCTTCCCGATGATGCACTAAGGCGCATAAGCTCTCAAGAAGCGGCGCCCTACCTAAACGCCTTGCAAGCGCCTGTAACAACCCCAACCCAAGTGCCCACTTTAAGCCAGCACGCAGGCTTTGGTATCACCCTTGGCGAAAACGCACCCTTGCGCGCAAATATGGACACCAACTCACAGATAATATACTGGCTGCCTAAAAACGAGATAGTACAGGTATACGGGCAGGATATTGCCGGCGGAAATATATGGCATATCTCCCGCTATAAGGAAAACTACGGCTTTATAAGAAATGACCAGCTTAGGCTACTAAATAGCGAGGAAGAGAAAAACTACATAGCATCGCTAAGAGCCACTCTGCCCCCCGCTGCAACGCCTAATATTGCTCCAAGCGCTTCAAGCCTTTCAAGCTACGGCTATGTAAACGCCGATAAGGTAAGGCTACGCAAGGACGCAAGCCTTAACTCCGCGCATATTAAGATGATGGATAAGAACGCATTCGCGCTTGTTATAGGCAGCAAGCAAGCTTCTGACGGCAAAACTTGGTACCATATAAATCAAGCGGGCACTGAGGGATATGTGCTTGGAGATTATTTCAATGTGCTTTCAATGAGCGAACTTACCCGCTTCCTACAGAGCGATGCATACATAAACGCCAATGCGTCACAAGAGATATCCCCCGGTGTAAAGACGCCTTCAAACATAACCCCCGTTGAAGACTTTAACGCGCAGGTTTGGACTAACCCAAGCCTAGCTCAGGTTAGCTACGAGCCTTTCAACCCGCTTGGCAGCCCAACGCCTGATGTTGAGGAGATAGTAACCCCATCTCCCACACCCACCGGAAGCCCTGAAAGCACTGTAAGCATAAACCCCTTGGCAACGGAACTGCCTGATGATGCCTCTACAAGCTCATTCCCCACAGGCATAGTGGTGCTTGTAATAATCGCCGTGCTTGGCGCAGGCGGCTACTACGGCTACTATATGTACAGGCAAAACCAGCAGAGAGAAGCGCAAAGAGTGGCAAAACGTAAGAGAATACAGAGCGATGAACCTGTAAAACCCGGCACAAGCCCCTATGCGCCACCAAGACCCAGAACGCCTTCAGGGCAGGTACCCCCTCGCCCGGGACAGCCTACAGGACAGGCTCCGCCCCGCACAAGCACACAGGGAACAGCGCAATATAGACCGCCTACAGGGCAGCCACCACAAGCAGGCACGCAACAAGGTACAGCTCAATATAGACCACCTACGGGACAGCCGCCGCAGAGTGGAACACCTCAAGGCACTGCTCAGTATAAACCACCTACGGGACAGCCGCCACAGAGTGGAACGCCCCAAGGCACTGCTCAATACAGACCACCTACAGGGCAGCCGCCGCAGGCTGGTACGCCACAAGGCACTGCTCAATACAGACCACCTACAGGGCAAGCACCGCTGGCTGGTACGTCACAAGGCACTGCTCAATATAGACCGCCCACTGGGCAACCTCCGCAGGCAGGAGCGCCCCAAGGCACAACTCAATATAAGCCGCAGGGTACGCAACTCTCTCAAGACGCTACGCAAAAGCCACAAGTAGAGCAAGCTCTACAGGATACTGTACAAAAACCCCAAGTTGTACAAGCTCCAATAGATGCAGCTCAAAAGCCCCAAGGCGCACAATCGCCTCAAGCACCCGCCGAAAATAAGGCGCAAGATACTAAAATATCTCAACCCGTAGCTAAAAAGCCTGAATTGGAGCAGACAACTAAAGTTCCCACAAAGGCAGATACAACCAGCTCTCAACCCTTAACAGATGAGACTGTAAAGCCTAAAACGGATACCCCGCCAAGACGCAGACGTTCTGATAGGCACGAAAACAGCTAATAAAGCTAAACAAATTGCACCTCTACATAAAGGGGTGCATTTTAATGCCTATATATTACCTAGAGATTTTGACACTCAAAGAAACAATAACCCATTTGTAAAGCCCATATTTCCATAAATACAAATCCGGCGCAATATTTACGCCGGATTATTTATGTGCCTTATATGGCTTTTAAGTTTTTATCTCTCTTACGCCTTTACAGAGCTTTCTTTTTTATCTCCCATATTGAGCAGTGCATTTAGAAGTATACCGAATATTGCAGAGCCTGCAACCGCGGGTATCTTTATTCCTAAGAAGTTAATATTGCCGCCAAAGCCGTAGTTTATGCCAAGACCTAGCGTCATTATCGTGGCGATTACTGCTATGTTCTTTGGCTCGAACATGCTTACTTTCTTGTCTATAAATATTGCTATACCTTGCGCCGCTATCGCGCCAAATAGGTATATTTCAAGCCCGCCTATTACCGCCTGCGGTATTGCGTATATGGCGTTTATAAGAGGGGTAAAGCAGGATATAACCATAGCCAGTATCCCCGCAACAAACATTACGCTTACTGAGAACACCTTAGTTATTGCCATGGTTGATATGTTTTCGCCGTAGTTGGTTCCCGCAGGACCGCCTATAACGCCGGATATCATATCGCAAATTCCGTCGCCTATAAGGTTTTTGTCCAGAAGCTCAGCTATTTTGTATCTGGGCTTGCCCTTACGCTTTGCAAGGTCATTCACATAGGTATCAAGCTGGTATATATGAGCGGTTGATTCGGGTATGGTTGCAATCGCTATAGGCATTATCGATATAACCGACATCATGTTAGGTTTTGGCAAACTGAATGCAGGCAAGGCGAATATGCTGCCATCTCCCAGTTTCCATGTGGATGCCGCAAGCGCGCCTTCGGGCATGGTTCTAAAGAAGTTACCACCGCCAAGCAGCATTACTACCACCGCCACAAGGCAGCCTGTTATTGCGCCAAGCAGCAGCGGCAGCTGTCCCAGCACGCCCTTTAGGTATTTTGTGTACAGCACTGTTGAAATAAGCGTTGCCAAGGATATAATCCATACCCAGTGGCTTTGCCCTTCAAGCAGGTTGCCCGCCGCGTCCATCATGGGGGCAGCATCCCTTACGGCATTGCCCGCAAGCGTAAGCCCTATTACCATGGCGACCGAGCCCGTTACGCAGGGGGGGAGTATCTTTTCAACCCTCTCCATTCCGCCTATGCGTACGAGTAATCCCGCGAAAATCGACACAAAGCCGGAAAGCACTATTCCAAACTGCGCCTTTGAAATAAGCTCAGTTGGCAGTATGAATGTACCGGGCGTTCCCATAGTGCCGCCCTCTGCCACTACAAGCGAAGCAATCGCCGTAAGGTATGCAAAGCTTGAGCCGTAGTACATTGGTATTTTCCCATTTGTGATAAACACAAAGCATACAGTAGCAAGTCCGCTTGCAAAAATCGTTGTGGAAACATGGAATCCCGTTATCAGCGCAACTGTAACGGTTGCCGGAAACATGACGATTACCTGCTGAAGCGCATAAAGAAAAAGCCTAACAGCAGTAGGCTTTTCATCCGGAAGATAACCAATATCATGTTTTCCATTCTTGGGTATGTAGCCTTGTTTAGTTTGTGACATTCCAACCTCCTTAAAAAAAAGCCCTTACTAAGGGCAAGGCTTCTTGCTAACCTTGCCGGCGGGCCGGTTTCATTAGCCGATGTATAGTAGCACAGATATTTTGTTTTGTCAAATAAAAATTTTTGAAGGTGATTTACAAGTGTGATTTGCAAATCATAATATTTTATACACCATCTTTATTTAATGATTCGCTTACACTTTTTTAATAATAAGAGCTTAAATAATATGTACATAAAGCAAATACAATCATAGTGTACAATATTATGTGTAACCGCATGGAATACGGAATTGGAAAAAGAGGTCCTTTTCTTGTAAAATTTGTTAGACCACACAAACAACGAAAAGGA
>JGI24708J26588_10001410_pt1 | contig 19058 bp, 17 predicted proteins | sample BioPla1DNA2_FD_26588 | JGI IMG/M metagenome (IMG submission 26588) | reverse complement strand
TTAAATTGGTTGTCGATAACTCAATTTTACCATAAATCAGTGAGGAGTTGTTATATTTTATTAAAAGAAATATCCCGTATTTATGCGGGTTGTGGCGTTTCGCAAACGCCTAATACTATAAAACATTATGAAAGGAGATGATATTATGACATTTTTTTATAGATATAAAAAAAAGAAGCAAAAATTACAAGCTTATTGTCTTAAAAACAAAAAAGAATTTCCGCCTCCTTTTTTACCGGATGAACCAGATATTGCCAAAGAATTAAGAGCAGTTCTCTCTGGAAAGATACACTACAGTGATAATGGAAGTCTATATGTCTTCTTTAATCAATTGACCCTTTATCCTCCACAACCTTGTCAGTCTTGTGAAGCATTTTATAATGGCCAATACCGTACCGTAACCGTAGAAGAATTGTATGAGGATACTGACTGGTTAAGGGTGAACGGACAATATCTATATCCTATGATGGTATGGGCTATAAAAAAAGACACTCCTGTATTAGTTCAAATAAGACCTGGCGAAAGAAAACCAATTAAAATATATAAAAATCCTCCCAAAAGTTATATGGCATATACCATATGCGCATCAAAATAAAAAAATAAGGGGTAGGCATATATTTAACGACTAATCGATTTATGCTTACCCCAACATTATAATTTCTACATATTTATTATTGACCCTATTTATGATACTTGGTATTGGATTTCTCCTTATGGTTTTCCTTTTCTCTCTAGTTTCTTAAACAGTTTCTATCGCTTTATAAGTACTTATTGTTGCAGAGTATCGAATCTCCTTTACTGAGAATTCATACCGGTATAAATAAGGACAGCATCTCTCAAAAATTTTGCACAACCTGGCTGATTCTTATCGTAATAGGCTGTAAATCGTTCATCATCTACATACATCTGAGCTAGTCCTGCATGAGCTTCCTTACTATATGAATTCCAGGTAAAACTTAACCATTGGCGATGTAAGTCTGCAGCTTTTTGAGCTAGCTCTCCTGCTGGATCTCCGGTTTGATAAGCTTGCTCCAAGGTATCCAAAACCTCCTGGCTTAATCGTTGGAATTTATCATACTCTTCTTGTGTCATATTCATAAATTTTTGATTGGATGCATTTACGGTATCTTCCCCGTATTTCTCACGGATTTCCTTACCGTATTTCTTTTCATTGTCATCTAACATGGATTTTTTAAAACCTTCAAATTTTTCTTTATCACTCATTTTGCTTCTCCCTTCATTGACTTCAATCGTTTTTTCAACATTGGAAATCAGGAGGTCTAGTTGCTCTCTTTTTGCCATGAGCTGTTTTCGATGTTCTTTCAGCGCAGCAGTTTTATCAAAGGCTTCGGATGTGATGATTTGTTTTATAGTTTCAAGATTTAAATCCAACTCCCGATAAAACAATATGAGCTGTAACCGATCCACTTCGGCCTGACCATAAATCCGGTACCCTGAAGAATTGATTCTTGCCGGCTTTAGAATTCCAATTTCATCATAATATCTTAATGTTCTGGTACTGATACCAGCCAGATTAGCCAGTTTTTGAACGGTATATTCCATTGGCAACACCTCCTTACAAAAATGAGTGTACACCTTTACGTAAGGTAAAGGTCAAGAGAAATTTTAAACTTTTTTAAATATCCTAAAAAATAATACGTAAAATGTAAGAGATTATTTTTTGTAATTTAAAACACAAAACATTTTAAGTAAACCGGCTTAACTATAAGCCTGCTGCTGGATACCATTTTAAAAAATTTTATATGAAGAAAATAGCTTAGGCCATCATGATGAAAGGCTATTGATCGCCGCTTTCATTTCTTTAACAAATGCTTTTACTCTAGGAATACTGTCTAGCCCATGGTCTGCTATGATATTTACGATGGCACTACCTACAATGATTCCATCAAAATATTGAGCCTTTTCTCTTGCTTGCATAGGATTGGAAATACCAAAACCCAAGGCACAGGGAATGTCTTTCACTTCTTTCACTGATTTTACCATATCTTCCACATGCCCATTAATTTCATTACGCATTCCCGTTACCCCCAGAGAGGATACACAGTAGATAAAACCTTCCGAGGATTCAGCAATGGTTTTAATTCTATTCTCAGAGGTTGGTGCTATCATGGATATAAAACTAATATCAAATTCTTTACATAGGGGTTTAAATTCCTCATGTTCTTCAAAGGGTACGTCGGGAATAATTAAGGCATTAATCCCAGCTGTTTTACAATTTTTCAAAAAGGTTCCAATTCCATAGGAAAAAACAGGGTTGGCATAGGTCATGAAAGCCAGGGGAACATTACAAGTTTTGCGAACCCTCCTTACCATCTCAAATATTTGATCTGTGGTTACACCATTGCTCAAAGCCCTGATGTTTGCTGCCTGTATCACTGGCCCTTCCGCAATGGGATCGGAAAAGGGGATGCCAATTTCAATCAGGTCTGCTCCTGCTGCTGCCATTTCTAAAATTAATTCTTCTGTAAATGAAAGACAGGGATCTCCTGCAGTAATAAATGGTATAAAAGCCTTCCCATTGGAGAATATTTTATCCATTGGATTCATTTAAATTCACCCCCCGATATCTTGCTATGGCTGCCACATCTTTATCTCCACGACCGGATAGACAAATTACCATGATTTGATCCTGGGGCAGCTTAGGAGCCATTTTTCTTGCATAAGCAATTGCATGAGCGCTTTCTATGGCAGGAATAATTCCCTCAATACGAGAAAGGTATTCAAAGGCAGATACTGCTTCCTCGTCGGTGATTGGCACATATTCCGCTCGACCAATATCCTTAAGATAAGCATGCTCTGGTCCAACTCCAGGATAATCCAATCCTGCCGATATAGAATAAACCGGGGCAATCTGACCATATGGATCTTGACAGAAATAGGATTTCATACCATGAAAAATTCCCAAACTTCCAATGGTCATAGTAGCTGCTGTCTTTCCACTATGGATTCCATGACCAGCTGCTTCACATCCAATCAAAGCTACTTCTTTATCCTTAATAAACTCATAAAATGCTCCCATGGCATTACTTCCGCCTCCAACACAGGCCAAGATGGCATCTGGAAGCCTTCCCTCCAAGGCGATCATTTGTTCTTTGATTTCCTGGCCTATGATACTTTGAAAATCTCGAACAATGGTTGGAAAGGGATGAGGGCCCATGACAGATCCTAATACGTAATGGGTATCAGTAACCCGTTTGGTCCATTCTCGCATGGTTTCATTGACGGCATCTTTTAGGGTTTGTGTTCCTGAGGTCACGGGATGTACCTTGGCACCCAGAAGCTTCATACGATATACATTCATAGCCTGGCGCTGGGTATCTTCCAATCCCATAAAGATTTCACATTCCATTCCGAAAAGTGCGGCAGCCGTTGCTGTTGCTACACCGTGTTGTCCGGCTCCTGTCTCTGCAATGACTCTGGTTTTCCCCATTTTTTTTGCCAGAAGAACCTGACCCAATACATTATTTATTTTGTGAGAACCTGTATGATTTAAATCTTCCCTCTTAAGATATATTTTAGCTCCGCCCAAATCCTTACTCATCTTTTCTGCATAGTATAGAGAAGAAGGACGTCCAGCATAGGTTTGTAATAATTGGTTTAGTTCCCTCTGAAAACTTTCCTCATTTTTATAATAATGATAGGCTTCTTCTAATTCATGAATAGCATTCATTAGGGTTTCCGGAACATATTGGCCTCCATGAGTACCAAATCTCCCCTTTTTCATTTGATCACACTCCTTATCTTTCCTATGAATTCCCTTATTTTTTCTGGATTTTTATATCCATCGGTCTCGACACCACTACTAACATCAATGCCATAGGGATTGCATCGGCGAATGGCTTCTAATACATTGTCCTTATGAATTCCCCCTGCTAGAAAAAATGGTTTCCTGACCCCCTCCACCAAGGACCAATCAAAACTTGTTCCACTGCCCCCATTTGCATAATGACTATGGGAATCATAGAGTAAATAATCACAATCCATATCCAATGAATTTTGGATGTCTCTCTTATCCTTCACTCGAATTGCTTTAATGATTTTTTGAGGAATCTGATTTCTTAATTGATGAATATAGTTATGGTCTTCATTTCCATGCAATTGTACCAAATCACAGACTTGAGCTTGACATATACGGACAATTCGTTCCATATCCTCATTAACAAAAACTCCAACGGTTTTAATTGAAGGATGCAAACGCTTCTTTAATTGCTTTGCAACTTCTTCCCTAATTTCTCTGCGACTTTTCGTAAAGATAAAGCCAATATATTCAGGAAGTAATTGGTTCACAATATCAATATCCTCTTCCCGAGATAAACCACATATTTTGATAGCAGTCAAGTAAACCATCCCCTTTCACTTAAATTTCCTTATCCTTATTTCTAACTTGGAATGATAGACGGATTATTCGGCTAGATAGAGCATTTCTTTTATAAGTTTTTCTCTATCCTTGCTTTTCATTAAGGTCTCTCCGATTAATACTCCATGAACACCAGCTTTTCTTAGAGTATGAATATCCTCAACCGAATGGATTCCACTCTCTGCTATAAAAATGATATCTCTAGGAACCAATTCTCGTAATCGTATACAATTTTGTATATCCACTTCAAAGGAAGCAAGGTTACGGTTATTCACTCCAATAATTCTTGCTCCTGCCTTTAGAGCTGAATTGATCTCCTCTTTGTTATGGGCTTCCACCAAGGCAGATAAACCTAAATCATCACAGATTTTTAGATATTTTTCTAAAATATCCGTAGACAACAAAGAGCATATGAGTAATATGGCATCGGCACCTAAGATCTTTGATCTATAAATCTGATATTCATCTATGATGAAATCCTTTCTCAGTACTGGGATATGGGTATTTTGGCTGATATCCATCAGATATTGGTCACAACCCAGGAAAAATTTTGGCTCAGTCAAAACCGATATGGCAGTGGCACCTGCCTTTTCATATTCTTTGGCTATCCCTTGATAGGGAAAGTCATGGGAGATAATTCCTTTGGATGGGGAAGCTTTCTTTACTTCGCATATTAATGCAATATTTGGCTTTGATGAACTGGAAGCTTGTAAAAGCGCCTTCTCAAATCCAAAGGCTTCTCTATGATTGAAGCTCTTGACCTTCCCATCCACATAAATTCTGCTTTTAATTTCTTCTAAAGATAATTCTTTCTTGTATTCTTCCACTCTGTTTTTGGTGGATTTAACAATCTCTTGAAGTATCATCTTGCACCAACTTTCTAATTCAGATAATATCCTGTATCCTTCAATCTCATTTTTCTGTTTTTAATACTCTTATAATTTCATAGGGATGATCTTTACCGATGATCTTACACAATTTCAGTGATGCTATCATCAAGAATTATTGGATAGTTGAATGAAGCGGTTCAATTGCTCCAGTGCCTTCCCGCTATCAATCATATCAGCGGCTAGTCTCACACATTCTCGTAGGGTAATGTTATTGAAACACATATAAAGACAAATAGCACTGTTCAGTAATACGATATCTCTTTTGGGTCCTTTCTCTCCCTTTAATATCTTTAGGGCTATTTCTCTATTAACAGCAGGATCGCCCCCAACCAAATCTTCTAGCTTACAATACGGTAAGCCAAATTGAGACGGATCTAGGAAAAAGCTATTGAGTACTCCATGGTTTACCTCACAAACCGTTGTTTTTGTAGTTAAGGTAACTTCATCTAGGCCATCATGGCCATGAACTACCATAGCCCTTTTGATACCTAAATTAGCCAAAACTCTGGCCATAGGTTCTACTAAGTTTTCATCATATACCCCTAATAACTGCAAATTTGCATTGGCTGGACTAGCCAGAGGACCTAAGATATTAAAAATTGTTCGAACTCTTAATTCTCTTCGCACTGGAGCCGCATATTTCATAGAGGAGTGATACAAGGGGGCAAACATAAAACAAAGACCAATCTCCTTTAATATTTCTTGGGATTTCTCAACGGGGATATCAATCTTAACTCCCAAAGCCTCTAAAAGATCAGCACTTCCACATTTACTGGAAACACTGCGATTCCCATGTTTAGCAACAGGTATTCCGGCTGCTGATATGATGAAGGAAGATATGGTTGAAATATTAAAGGTATTGGCTTCATCACCCCCTGTCCCCACAATGTCAAGAACATCACCTTCATGCTTTAACTTTAAACCGTAGTCTCTCATGACCATAGCACAGGCGGTAATTTCTTCAATTGTTTCCCCTTTCATTCTTAAGGCTGTGATGAAACTAGCGATTTGTGCATTGGTTGCCATACCAGACATAATTTCATTCATTACAGTTTTCGCTGTAGAAAGGCTTAAATTTTCCTTATTGATTAAGCTATAAATTGCTTCCTGTATCAATCGGAACCCCTCCAATCTTTAAAAAATTTTCAATAATCTTATCTCCTTGGGGAGTTAAAATAGATTCTGGATGAAAGGCAAGTCCGTAGATCTCATATTGTCTGTGTTTAACCGCCATAACAAGACCTTCATCATCTTCCGCTATAATGAGTAAATCATCGGTGAGTGTATCTCGGTCAACGATAAGAGAATGGTATATGCCAGCCATAATCATGGGAGGAAGCCCGTAGAAGATTCTACTTCCATTGGCAATATGAATATTGCCATTCTTTCCGTGTATAGGTTTTTCAGCAGGAATTATCCTAGCACCAAATTCTTCACAAATTCCTTGATGGCCTAAACATATTCCTAGAATAGGAACCTTTTTCTTCATCGCTTGCACTAATTCCTTGCATATCCCTGCATCTTTGGGATAGCCAGGCCCAGGGGATATTATGATATGGGTCGGCTCTAGGCCTTCTAATTCTTCTAAGGTGATTTCGTCGTTCCTTACAACTTTGATATCATCTCTATAAGCTCCAACCAAATGAACCAGATTATAAGTAAAACTATCATAATTATCAATAATTACTACCATACTCTTCCACCTCACTTTCTTTTTCGATTGCTTCAATCACTGCCTTTGCTTTATTTTGAGTTTCCTCGTACTCCTTCTCTGGAATACTATCCGCCACAATTCCTGCTCCCACTTGCACAGAAACCCTATCATCTTTCTTCACTGCCATTCGGATGGCGATACAGGTATCCATATTTCCTGTAAAATCAATATAACCTATGGCACCTCCGTAGATTCCTCTTGCTTCATGCTCTAGCTCATCAATAATCTCACAAGCCCGTATCTTTGGGGCACCAGAAAGAGTTCCAGCCGGTAAAATCGCCTTTAAGGCATGGAAGGCATCCTGATCTTCCCTTAGATCTCCTTCTACCTCAGAAGTGATGTGCATGATTTTTGAAAACTTTTGTATCTCCTTATAGCGGGTAAGCTTGACCGTATTCAACTTGGCTACCCTACCGATATCATTTCTTGCTAAATCAACCAGCATATTATGTTCCGCCAGTTCTTTATCATCCTGCATCAACTGGGTCTCTAGTAGCAAATCTTCATTGGTATCCTTTCCCCTTGGTCTGGAACCAGCGATAGGAAAAGTTACTACTTTTCCATCCTTAATTCGAACTAATGTCTCCGGAGAGGAAGCCATGATTTCGATTTCTCCATTCTGTAGAAAAACCATGTAAGGAGAAGGATTTGAGGTTCTTAACACACGGTAAGCATTTATCAAACTCCCCTGATAAGGGGACGTAAAGCACCGGGATATCACTGCTTGATAGATATCTCCCCTTACGATAAATTCCTTAGTTCGCTCCACCATCTGACAATAATCCTCTTTGCTAATATTAGAAGAGAATTGAACCTTGTTTTTTGCTTGGACTTCGATTAAATCAAGAGGTTCATAAATTATTTTTTCAATCTTTTCAATCTCATTTAAGGCAGTATCGTAATTCAAACTTAACTGGTCTGTCTTGACATTTACAATGATACTGATTTTTTGTTTTAAGTGGTCGTAAGCGATTACTTTATCAAAAAGCATGAGATCAAAATCCTTATAATCACTATTTTTTATCTTTAGTTTTCTTTCTGTATGCCCAATCATTTCATAAGAAAAATATCCTACAAAGCCTCCTGTAAATGGTGGAAGCTCTTGCATCTTTGGAGATTTGTAATCAGCCAGGATATCTCTTAATATTTCAAAGGGATCTCCCTGTTCTTCAAGGTGTATTTCATGCTGCTTTTCTCCTTCCTTAATGGTTAAAATCCCCTTTTTACAGCTTACCTGTAAGGTAGGATTAAAACCAAGGAAAGAATATCTCCCCCATTTTTCACCACCCTCTACACTTTCCAGTAGAAAGTATTGTTGGCTTATCCTCGATAATTTTCGAAGCAGGGTTATGGGAGTAATAATGTCTGCATAGATTTCCTTACAAATTGGTACCAGCTTATACTCTTTTGCAAAGCTTTCTAGATCAGTTAACTTTGGTCGAATCATACTATCTCTCCTTTCAATTCAAAATTAAAATATTAATCTGCTTGTGATTGTAAATCCCTTACTCTTGTAAATTACTCTATCCCTTGTAAGACACTATCACTTTAACACTTTAAATCATCAGTGTTTTTGCATATAAAAAAAGCTTCTGTCCTCCAAGGGACAAAAGCTTTCACTTCTGCGGTACCACCCTAATTGTTGTATCAAAATACAACCACTCATTTTGCATACCATCATATGCACCCTACTGATAACGGACAGGGTTCCCGTAAGCGCCTACTCTCCTAAGATTTCAGGCTTCCCTCACAAGTCCATTCAAAATAATCTTTGTAATCGCTTTTCACCAGCTGCGACTCTCTGTATACAAGGAATTATTTCTACTTCTCTTGTTCAACGGTTTAAAATATTAAAGGCATTATAACAATGGACAATATTTCCTGTCAATAGGAAAATGAAATTTTTTTTATTATGATTGACATTAACAGGGAAATAAGCTATATTATTAACACTTCTACATAAACCGATATCTAAAGATTCCTTAGATTAATCTATGATATCGGATTTTTTATATCATTTATGATTATATTATATGTCAGCAATATGCTTAAATTAATAAGTGGTTTTGGCAGATAATTCAAGGAGGTAATTATTTATGAGTAAGAAAGTTGCTATTTTGATGGGAAGTGATAGTGATCTTCCTGTGGTCAAAGGAGCCATACAAACGTTAAAAGATTTTGGTCTATCAGTGGAAGTTCATGTTATAAGTGCTCACAGAACCCCAAAGCAGGCATGTGATTTTTCAACCAATGCTATTGAAAATGGATTTGGAGTAATCATTTGTGCAGCTGGAAAGGCAGCCCATCTGGCTGGAATTATAGCAGCCCATACAACCCTACCGGTGATTGGGCTACCGATTAAATCTTCTACCTTAGATGGTTTAGATGCATTATTATCTACGGTTCAGATGCCAAAGGGTGTTCCGGTGGCAACGGTAGCAATCGATGGCGCTGAAAATGCAGCTATTTTGGCGATTCAAATCCTTGCCGTTTATGATAAGGAACTTCAAAATAAACTTGAAACAATGAAAACAAATATGCTGAATGAAATATTAGAAAAGGATTCTAAACTACAAACAGAGATTTCGTAAGATTCATGCGTTTCGCAAGTTTCATGCGTTTCGCAAGTTTCATGAGTTTAGTAAGTATTACGACTATAGCAAGTATCACGACTTTAGCAAGTATTACGACTTTAGTAAGTATTACGACTTTAGCAAGTATTATGACTTTAGCAAGTATTATGACTTTAGTAGGCTTTACGACTTTCGTAGGATTTATGAGAATGCATATTTAGTAAAAGATACACCGAAAATAAGACTAAAAGAAATATACAATCAGAAGGAGCGACTATGAAAGAACATCTTAAGAAACTTAATTTATCAGAGGAACTTAAAAATCTCTTGTCTAATGATAAAAAAATTATAATCCCACAATCCCGAGAGGAACTTCTGAACTTGTCCTTTGGTAGTGATAATAGTACTAGTTTTGACGTAGGATATGAAGTAGCTGGAAAGGGATTTATACTAGAAGCCAATGTAACTCGTTTATCAGAGGAACTTAAAAATCTCTTGTCTAATGATAAAAAAATTATAATCCCACAATCCCGAGAGGAACTTCTAAACTTGTCCTTTGGTAGTGATAATAGTACTAGTTTTGACGTAGGATATGAAGTAGCTGGAAAGGGATTTATACTAGAAGCCAATGTAACTCGATGTAAAAATGGTGCTGTTGTAAACTATGTAGAAGATTATATGCGACGTCGTGACCCAGACAGCCTAGTGATTGGTGATGATCAGGATACGGATAAGCCTAGATATAAAGATCTTTATGGGAAAGATTTTGCCCCCCTTAGGGAAGAAACCTTGGATTGGTTAAAAAATCAAGATCTTATTTTATTACCTTTCAAGGCTGGAGGAAAGAAATACGGTTATGACGCTCTTTTAATTGCACCATCAAATGCAGCTTTTTTTGCCAGTGCTTTGGCTGATTTACAAGGATTTTTAAGTATGGATGAGGTATCCGATGATTTTAAACCCATAACCATTGTTTATCTGGCACCACCTTTTCGTCATACCCATTTTGACGGAAAGCAAATTGTAGTCCATAACCGGCTAGAAGAAGTCCATGAAGTTTACTCCTATAATTTATATCCTGGTCCTAGCGCAAAAAAGGGAATCTATGGAGTCTTATTGAATATTGGAGAAAAAGAAGGATGGGTTACGGCTCACGCTTCTACAGTAAAAGTGGTTACCCCTTATGACAATGAAATTGTTATTATGCATGAAGGTGCTTCCGGTGGTGGTAAGAGTGAGATGATAGAACCAGCCCATAAGGAAATGGATGGAAGACTTCGATTAGCAGAGAATACCATTACTGGTGAGAAATATTACTTGGATGTTTCTGAATCTTGTGAATTACGTCCTGTAACCGATGATATGGCACTTTGTCATACAAAAATGCAAAACGATAGTAAAAAACTTGTCGTACAGGATGCTGAAAGTGGTTGGTTCCTCAGGTTGGATCATATTAAGAACTATGGTACTTCACCTATGTATGAAAAAATATTTACCCAGCCAAAAGAACCTTTATTATTCTTAAATATCGATGGGATACCAATGTCTACCTGCCTTGTTTGGGAGCATACCCTAGATTCCGATGGAACTCCCTGTCCTAACCCAAGAGCCATTCTTCCAAGATATATGGTTCCCGATATCGTAGAGGAGCCTGTTGAAGTAGATGTAAGAAGCTTTGGTGTTCGAACACCACCTTGTACCAAAGAGAATCCCTCCTATGGAATCTTAGGACTCTTACACATTCTACCCCCCGCCATTGCCTGGCTATGGAGATTAGTGGCTCCCAGAGGTTATAATAATCCAAGTATTATAGGCAGTGCCGGAATGACCAGTGAAGGAGTCGGATCCTATTGGCCTTTTGCTACAGGTAAAATGGTAAAACAGGCCAATCTATTGTTGGATCAATTTGTTCAATCCTCTAGTACAAGGTATTTATTAATACCCAACCAACATATTGGTGCTTATAAGGTCGGATTTAATCCTCAATGGGTTGTTCGTGAATATATTGCAAGACGTGGTAGTGCTAAATTTAAACAAGAGCATTTAATGGAAGCTCGTTGCAATATCTTAGGTTATGTACTTGATTCTTTGAAAGTGGAGGGGCAATACATTAGAAAAGCCTTCCTTCAGCCAGAAAGACAGCAAGAAGTAGGAATTGAGGGTTATGACGCAGGGGCTAAAATCTTAATGGATTTCTTTAAGAAGGAAGCAGCGAAATTTAATACTCCTGATTTGGATCCTCTGGGCAAAGAAATTATTGAATGCCTATTAAGAGATGCTCCTCTTCAGGATTATATCGACTTAATACCAATGAGATATTAAGCTGCATCACCTTCTAATCTTGCAGTATATCAGATCGATTTTTACATTTTATCAAGAGGCTATTTACTAAGTAGTCTTATATAATATAAATCTTTGATAGTAGATGAAAGATTGGATTAAAAAAGGGTAACCAATTAGGTTACCCTTTTAGCATAAAGATAAGTTAATTATCTTTCTTCTTTTTTCTTAAGAACTACTGCACCAGCACCAAGAGCAGCTGCGCTTAAACCAAATGCTAAACCTAAGGAAACAACACCAGTCTTAGGAGTGCTTGTTTCAGCAGGAGCAGGAGCTTCTTCCTTAACTTCTTCAACAGCGCCACCAGCAGGCTCGTTCATAGCTACTTTAACATCTTCAGCAGTAAGAGCTACATCGTATACTTTGAAGTCATCGAAATAGCCTTTCATTAACTGATCCCAGCAGTTAATTCCAAGATAAATCTTAGAATCATCAGTAAAGGTATATTTTGCTACAGCACCTTCACCTAATAATTCACCATTGATGTAAAGTTTACTCTTATGAGTACCAGGAATTTCTTCTCCATTAGCATCTACACCAACTGTGTTTCCATCAACAGTAATAGCAACATGAGTCCAAGCTTTTCTTTCTAATACTAAAGGATTATCAGCTGCTGCAAAATGAGCTGTCTGATACCAAGGCCATACAACGTCAGGATCATCACCAAGCTCTAAAGAAGCTTTCTGGCTTCTGGACCAAACAACGGGTGCCATATCGCCAACCCAGTCAGTCTTAGTAAGGTTTAACCAAGAGCATCTGCCTTCTTCTTCTAATAAGTCCTGACCAATTTGAACCAAAGAACCATAGTTAGAGAATCTGTCTGGATTAATCCAGAATGCTACTGAATAGGTGTCACCAACAGCTTTTGCATCAAGGATTACACCATATGTACTGTCTAGGAATAATGCCTGGCCGTTCACACCTTCAGCAAACTGTGCAGTGATGTTGGCATTTGGTTGAGGAACGTTTGGAGTTACAGGTAATCCATCAACGTCTCCTTCTCTTGTTGCTACTTGTGCTCCACCTAAAGTACCATCAAAGCTGTACTCATAAACTGGAGTTGCTGCGAAAGCGGTTGTAGCAGATAGAGCCATAGTTAATGCTAATGCTGCTACAGTAAACTTTTTAATTTTCATCTTCTTGCCTCCTTAATTATTTTTAAATAAAAAGCATTTTCATGCTTATTATTGAATGAATAAAGTATAACTTTGTTCTTTTAGTTAACTAAGTTATTAATTATTAAATAAATAGATTAACTAATATAAAGATACTACTAATTCACCAAAACGTCAAGATATATTTCACATTTTTTATACAATAATTCTAGCAAATGACCTAATAAGCACAAAATCAATGTAATTTTATTACTAGACGGTCCTATGAAAACATATTATTTTTATATAAATATAATATGTATACTGACCGGCAGTATTATCTAAATAATGATTCTTTCATTATTATCTAATATAAATGGATGGGTAATTAAGATGGGATCATGAAGTTATCTATTCATTTTCCTTAAATTCAAATCTAGGAGTACCATCCTCATTCCATTCGATTTCCATCAACATAGCATGACGGTTGGGATCATATAGAGGATCTCCTACAATTTTTTCGTATGGTCTTGCATGATATACCATGATATCTTTACCATCTTCAGATACAGTAAAACTATTATGGCCAGGTCCATAAATCCCTTTTTCATAATCGGTTTTTAGAACAGGATAACGCTCTTTTTTCCAAACTTTTGGATCCAATAAATCTGCATCCTCATCCACGGTCAACATTCCCATACAGTAACATGCACCGGTTGCACTGGCAGAATAGGTTAAGAATATCTTACCGTTCTTTTTAATTACAGCAGGTCCTTCATTAACCCAAAAATCTACTCTCTCCCAATCATAATCCGGAGTCGTTAATAGAACTTGTACCGTCTTAAGTTTCGTAGGGGATTCCATTTCTGCAATATATAAGTTTGAAACCATTTTTCCTACGCCTACTTTTTCTGCCCATACGAAATAATGTTTACCCTTGTTCTCAAATACAGTTGCATCTAAAGAGAATTCTTCAAAAGAAAATTGATCTTCATCTGCTCTTTGCATTTTCCCTTTTTCTACCCATGTTCCCTTTATAGGATCTAAATCGCTGCATTCTAGGACATATGGACGAATTGCCCAAACATCATCAATATCACCAGCAGCATAATAAATATACCATTTACCATCAAGATAATGAATTTCAGGTGCCCAGATATGGCAACTCATGATTCCCTTCTCATGCTTTTCCCATATGGTAACTTCTTCTGCATCTGCCAAACCTTTTAAAGTATCGGACTTTCTTAATATAATCCTATCATAGGTAGGTACAGATGCAGTAAAATAATAGGTCCCATCAGTATGTCGATATACATATGGATCGGCTCTTTGTTCTATAAATGGTTTATTGTATTTTGTTCGCATCTCGTTCATAATGTCCTCCTCTGCTCGTTTCACTTTCTTTTCAAACATCTGTATTTTTTAATTCCTTAATATCACAATATTATTATATACACATAAATACGAAATATCTATCAATATATTGGATACAAATTTATAAGTTTTATTACAAAGACCATAAGTAAAATTTACTTTAAAGAATGGATCCGATATCTAATGTAAACCAAAAGGCAATATTAAAATATCGGATCCATCCATCTGAATTAATTTAACTTATAAAATTTTCAATTAATTATATTTTTTAGTTGGTTCCCAATCAATATTGAAGTATTTCTTCATAGCTTCCTTATGATACTGATTTGCCATTTCTGTTGCTTCTGCAGCAAAGTCAGCAGCTTTATTTTGACCGGAATCTACTAAGTTATGAACATTTAGATTGTTGAAGTACTCATCACAGAATGTCCAGTATCCTGCAATTGACATCCAACCAAATGGAACTGGTCTAATACAATTTTCAAAGTATCTATCCCAGTAAGGGCCATCTAATTCATCTGTAGGATATAAGGATCTGTACTCAGCCCAAACTTCTTCATCTAAAGTAATTGGAGCAGGCATAGAATCTCTCTTTAGAGGTTGACCGGAAGAGTTAGTAATGGATTCATCTTTAAAGATTTCCATCTTAGCTTTCCAACCATCTACACCCCAACCCATGAATTTTAATAATTCATAAGCTTCTCTCGGATACTTTGTAGCTGCAGAAATACCACCCATATCTAAAGTAGCGATTGTATTAGCAACACCATCTACTTCTTCTACAGAAGGAATTGGATAAGGAACAAAGTTAATATTCATTTCTTCCTTATATTCTGGACTATCCCAGATGTTCATATAGGTCCAGTATGATTCGGTCATAATAGCAACACGTCCGCTGGCACCTGCCCAGCCTTCCCAGTCACCTAACCAGTTTTCCATTTTCTGAGTTTCTCTATCTGGAGCAACATAGCCATTTAACTTAAGATCTGCAAATTCCTGCTCACCAACAGCCCATACACTTAAGTCAAAGCCAGTACCATCCCAACCAAACTCACCCTTGATACTCTGGGATGCAGCAATACCATATAAGCTGTCTAATCTGTTGTAAGCTCCAAGACCATAGTATGCAGGAGTCTGAGTATGATCAGTAGCATCCTTGATTAATTGAATCATTTCACCCCAAGTCCAATCTACGGATGGCATCGGTATATTCAAGGTTTCTAATACAGTTCTGTCAATATAAACGATACCAGGGAAGAATTTGATTGGTGTAGCCCATTTTTTATCAGTATCATAGTAACCAATCTTTAACTCATTGATGGTAGGTAATAGATTCTGATTTTCTGGATCTGCTTCCCAATATTCTGTAAAATCTAAAAGAAGATAATTGGATAAAGCAAAGTCTGAGTCAGAGAACATGAAGCAATCCGGAACCTCACCGGTATTGATAAGGTTTAATAATGTAGTACCGAAGTCAGCAACATTAATGTATTCCACTTCTACATTGATGTTTGGATACATTTCCTCAAACTTTTCAGCTAGTTTCTGAGTAAGAACCTCACTGTCAAAGTTCATGTACTTTAATGTGATTGGTTCTGTAGTCATCGGCGGTAAACCTGCCGGTTCAGAATCTGTTGGGTCATTAGTTCCATTGTCACCCTGATTATCGGGTGCGTCGTTGTTACTTCCCGCAGTTGTGGGAGTTGTGTTTGAGCCGCCATTATCCTTGCTTGCGTTATCCTTATCTCCGAAAACACATCCGGATAAAGCGCCTACTAACATGGTAAGTACTAACAGTAATCCTATTAGTCTTTTCATCTTTGTAGCCCTCCTCTTTTTATTTTCTTTGTTTTTCTTTATAATAGTCAATTTACTGCAGTAGTTAAACTACTGCAATAAAATGATTATTCACCTGTAATACCCGTACGATCAATACTTTCCACAAAGTATCTTTGTAATACGAAGTACATAGCAAGTACTGGAAGAATACTTAACATGGTGGCTGCCATTCGAATGGATTCATTATTATTCGAGCTAGCACCATCCACTACCATTGCCATCTGTGGATTATAGGTCATATCAAATTTCTTTAATTCAACAATCAACGTTGTCCAATTACCATTGGAGAATACTCCGTTAACGTATAATTGAGTTAAATAGGATTCATTCCAATACCATACCAGTGAGAACAAGAAGACGGTTATGATTGCAGGCACTGCGGAAGGAATGGAGATTCTGAAGAATGAACGAAAGAATCCCGCTCCATCAATTTGTGCCGCCTCAATCAGTACCTTCGGTACTTGTTTGAAAAATTGATAAAATATCAAGATAAAAATCGGTGCATTCAGCCCTTGGCCAAACAGTGCCGGAAGTACAAAGGACCATAGGGTTCCAACTAATTTTAAATCAGCATATAGTACATAGGTAGGCATCATGGTGATTTGTGGAGGAATAATATAAGAGAATATTAATAAGGCCATTAATATCTTCTTCCCTCTAAATTCAAATCTAGCAAATCCATAGCCTACAAAGGAACATACTACTACATTCAATATGGTAGGTATCCCAGCTACTACAATACTTTGGAAAAATGTGCCGATATAATTCATATTTAAAGCAGCTTTTTTATAGTTATCCAAGTATAATTTACTAGGAATCCAGTTAATTGAAGTATCTAACAAGTCTTCCAAATTCATTAGACTATTACTGATCATATAAAGGATGGGATATAAATAAACGAAACCAATACAGATTAATAATGCGTATACAATAATCTGTTTAATTAATCCGTCCTTTTCTCTGGAGCCTTTCAAGACTTTTTTAACTTTATCTTTATTAAATTTACTTTTTAGCTCTAGCAACTTGTTTGAGCTGTTTGTCAATTTTCGCTCCATTTCTCTTTCCCCTCCTTCTAGCTCTTCTTAGTGCACGTTTTTGCTTTTTCATTTCCTTTTTCACTTTTTTCACTTGTTTTTCATAAGCATCTTTTCTAGTTAATAGAATTAAGGAAATGATACCAATGATTAAGGTTTCTGCCAAGGAATACATCCAAGCCATGGCTGAAGCATAACCATATCCCTTATTACCTGCAAACATAGCGCTCTGGATAATGTTTATAATTGCATTGTTTTCGTTATTGGATAAGAAGATTACCGTATAAACTGCATTCAAAAGAATCATTGGTTTAATAGTCGGTAAAGTTATCTTCCAAAAGCATTCCCAACCGGAGCCACCGTCAATCTGAGCGGCTTCGTAGAGAGAACTATCAATTTTTTGTAACGCGGATAAGAAAATCAAAATCTGAACACCAGAGTACCATAAAATCATAATAATATTACTAAATACATCTGTAATTGCATTTGCTAAAGACCCAGGTAAAAATCGATCTAAGGTGGTATAAATAACTTGGGTATTCATAGAATTAATTGTAGCTGCACCCTGTCCTGTTAACATAAGCATAACAGGACCACTAACAATAATTACCGGGAGGAAAAAGATCAAACGAAACATTCCCTTCGCTTTGATTTTTCCATTTAAAAGCATAGCAATGATCAATGCAAATACTACAATGACTGGAACCGATAATAAGGTCTCAAGGAAATAGGCAACCAGCATTACTGGAAATTGCGCATCCTCCAGCCAAATCTGTGTAAAGTTTTCATGACCTACAAAGGTAATCAATCTACCAAAGGGTGTCATTCGAATATCTGCTAATGCAAACTGGAAAGATTGCACCAAAGGTATGATTAGAAACATGCATATGCCAATAAGCCAGGGGGCTATAAACACATAACCAAAACGTGCTTCTTTTTTTGCTAACTTTCCAAGCTTTACTTTCTTAACTTTTGGTTTCTTACTCATCTTGCCTCACCTACCTTATATGACATAGGCTCAATCGTATAACCATCTACGGATTGCACCTCATCACTGTAATTTACATAAACGTTTACTCCATTATCATACCTTACCACGGTTACCCCTGAATCCAAACGATCATGTCTGATAATAAAGGAATCTTTAACAGCATCGTTTACTTCTTGAATCGCCTTGGTATATTCAACAATATTGTGCTTATAGATACTATATTTTGAACTATAAATATCTGCTGAATTGGTATAAATTAGGTTGGAAGAATCCTCCCAAGTTATTAAAAAGGATGGGTAAACCCCTGTTTCAATTAGCTTCAGGAAGAACTCCTCTTTATTTGCCTCAAAGTTCATGTATTCAGAATATAAGGGCATAATTCCTTTTAAAGCCATCGTTAAAAATGGTACTTCTTCATCCACAAAATTATATTGTGAAGTTCCAACTGGCATATCTAAAAAGGCATCGGTATATTTCCAAAGATAAGCAAAAGGTTGTTCTAGTACTAAGTTAAAATCAGTATCTAGTTGAGATAAGATATCTTCATATGCTTCTTTTGTATCTACTCTGGAATATTCTGATCCACTGTAGGTATAAGTAAATATCTTATTCGTGATACCAGCCAATGCTATATCAGAGATTCCTTTTTTCTTATAATCTCTTTGGATTTTATTTAGATAATAACCAGTACGTTTGGGAATTAAATACAACATATCTTCATATACATCCATATATGTTGGTTCTTCAAAAAGACGTTTGTCAATTCGTTTTACAATATTAAAGGTTGTATTAAATTCTCCTGGATTGATTCTTAATACATCTTGATAAAGA
>JGI24708J26588_10001404_pt1 | contig 19096 bp, 23 predicted proteins | sample BioPla1DNA2_FD_26588 | JGI IMG/M metagenome (IMG submission 26588) | reverse complement strand
CCCTAAGATCTGATACAAAATCAGCAATTGTATAGTCTGTCTGATGACCTACTGCTGATATAACTGGTATTTGGGAATTAAATATAGCCCTTGCTACAATTTCTTCATTGAAGGCCCATAAATCTTCTATGGATCCCCCACCCCGCCCCACAATAAGCAGGTCGCATAGACCATGCTCATTAAGGTCTTCTATAGCCCTGCTAATATCGGCTGCTGCCCCGTCGCCTTGTACAAGAACTGGGTATACGTATATCTTGGCCCCTGGGTTTCTCCTTCTTGTAATATTAAGGATATCCCTTACTGCTGCGCCAGTTCCTGATGTAACTACACCTATTGTTTTTGGAAAATAGGGGATTGGCTTTTTATATTGGTCATCAAATAGGCCTTCCTTTGCTAGCCTAGCCTTAAGCTGCTCAAAAGCCTCATGCAATGTACCTCTTCCCGATACTTCCATTTCACTAACATATATTTGATATTTACCTGTTTTAACATACATGGATACTGATGCCCTTACTATTACCATCATTCCTACTTTAGGCTTAAAGGTAAGGGTATTAGCATTGCCTCTAAACATTACAGCTGATACTGCCCCTTCTTCATCCTTGAGGGTAAAGTAGATATGGCCTGAGCTATGATGGTTAAAATTTGAAATTTCTCCCTTAATGTAAACATTGCCTAGGACATAATCATCTTCTAGCATATTCTTTACATATAGGTTAATATCTGAAACAGAAAATATCTTTTTTGTCATTGTTGGTCCTCTATCCCCTTTACAATATTTGCAAGTAAGCCATTTATAAATGCAGGTGATTTATCGCTACTGTATTTCTTGGCAAGTTCAACAGCTTCATTTATTGCTACATTATTAGGTATATCTTCTTCATAGTACATTTCATATACTGCTAAACGTAATATAGTAAGGTCAAGCTTAGCCATACGGCTAGTCTTCCAGTTCCTTGAATGGCTTTCTATAATCTCATCAATCTTATCCTGGTTTGCTATAGTACCCCTATACTCACCTAGTATAAAATCCTGATATTTATCTCCTATTTGGAATCTTTCTAAATAATAATCAGCAAGCTGGTCATATTCATCTTCTTCCATAAATTCTGTTTGAAACAAAAGTTTCATTATGTGCTCTCTAGCTTCCCGTCTACTCACTGCTACCCTCCTTAAAAATTAGAGAAACTAACCCTAGGTAAGGGTTAGTCCTCTAATTCAAGTTCTTGATCTTTATTATTAATCTCTTTATCAAAATGTATTCCTAAAATATGAATATTAATAGATATGATTTCAAGTCCTGTCATTAATTCAATTGAGCTTTTAACCTTTTCTTGAACTTCACGGGTTACCTGAGGTATCTTGGCACCATAGTTTATTATAAGCCCCATCTCTAACATTACTCTGCCTTCATCTAGTTCAACTTTAACACCCTTTGGGGTTCTTTTTCTTGATAGGGTTTGCATAATATCTGATGTTAAGGTTCCGCCCATGCCAGCTACACCTTCTACCTCTATAGCTGCAATTTCAGCAATAATAGCTATAACATCATCAGCAATTTTAACCTGGCCTACATCATCAGTTGCATCCATCATAATTACATTTTTATCGTCCATTTAAACTCCTCCTAATTTCTCATATATCATGAATATTATTATATTATACCATGACTGGGGATAGTTAACAAATTAAATATTACCTATCAAATATAAGTGATTTTATAACAGCCAGGTACTCTCTAGCATATGATTTTATAATAACTGACTGGGGAATTGGAGCAGGAAGGCCATATGCCTCAGCGCCTAATCTACCTGCTATAAGCTTTGACCTAAATATATGATAACTATTGCTAGCTATTAATATTTTTAGGCCCTCTCTTTCATCTGTTTCCCTTATTTTATCTAGGCTATAACTTAAATTTTCAAATGTACTAGTTGATCTATCCTCTAGTATAATTCTATCTTCACTTATACCATTATCCACCAGGTATTTTCTCATAGCATAGGCTTCGGAAACAAGTTCATTACTACCCTGGCCACCAGACACCACTACCTTTGCATCCTCATGCTCCTCTAAATATGTATGAGCCACCTTAAGCCTTTCAAGTAAGGAAGGTGAGGGTACATCACCATATAACCTAGCACCTAAGACAATTAAATAATCCACCTCTTCAGTATATGTCTTCTTGCCTTCTATTATTATAAAACTCCCAATTATTATCACCGATGTTAGGGCTAATCCTATAACAACACCAGCTAGCTTGTATATTCTTTTTTTCATCTGCATCACCAGTTTAATTATATACCTAAAGGGGGACAGTTCACAAGTATTGCTAGTTTAAAACTGTAATTACTTGTGAACTGTCCCCCTAAAAAAAGGATCCTTAAAAAGGATCCTTAAAGTATTACTTGAGCGGGCTTATCTTAATTTGGCTAGTTGAATATCCTGTCTTTCTTCTTACAATGTCTTCAATNTGAGCTATATCTGCATCTTCGATTTTTTCCTTATTTATAATTATGTCTACATCATCATCGCTAATTCTTACAAACACTTCTTTGAAGCCTTTGGCTTTAAGAAGGGATTCTATGGAGCTTTCTTTTTCTATACGTTCTTGAAGGGTTATCAGGTTGCTAGCTGCATCAGATTTAGAGTCTTTATCTAGGGTTTCGTTGTTTATGCACTCTGATAACATTTCTATCTGCTCAGCTCTTTTTTGCTCCCTGTCCATTTTAGCTTCTACAAAGTAGTCAAGATCATGGCTTTTATTTACAAGGACCACTTCATCTTTATTATTAGATTTTGATGGTGATTTAGCTTTTTGGTTCTCTGCTAGCATCTTGTCTTGCAGGGACATTACAATGTTCTCCTCATCCATCATATCTTCACCTTCTGCAATTTCATCCATATCCAAATCAAAGTCCGGTGGTAAGGTGCTGATATCGTCAAATTCATAGCTTGTAAAAAAATCATCATCTATTTCATCTACCATGCTGCCTTCTGCAATTCTATCTCCATCATCATCAAATGTTGGCTGAACTGCATTTCTCTTATCTGTAAAATTTAAGTATGCNGCGATTGAAACCATAAATACTAGTGCTGTTATAATGATTTGATTTCTCTTAAAAACAAACATATTTATTCCCCCTTATAATTTTTCAGCGTTTGCAACTGATGAACTGTTACTCTATGTGCTGGGATTCCAAGTAATGTCTGAGCTGCCTCAGTTATGGACTGCTTAACACTGCTATTACCTGCCCCTTGTGCAATAACTAGAACCCCCTGTATTTCTGGTTGTTTTTCTTTAATAACAATGGGTTCATTACCTGTGCTACTATGATCATTTTTCATAACTACCTTGCTTTGATCATCATAGCTTGTTACCTTCCTGCTTCCTCCTTCTGTATCTTCTTCTGTAGTTGATGAGCTGCTGCTTGTTATGTCTTCAGCCAGAATAATTTCCCTTCCATATGTAGTCGTTACCATAACCTCCACCTCACCAACTCCGTACATCTTCTGCAAGATTTCTACTAGCCTTTTTTCCATTTGGACCTCGTAGGATTCTATAACCTCTTTTTCCATATTGTCATCAGCCAGATTAGGATCTTTTCTTTCATCATTTACTAATCCCTCATCTACAATAGGCTGGCCTAGATCCTTAAACATACTACTTATAATAAGAAGCATTACCCCCAGTGCTAATACCCCTATTACCTTGTATATGGTTTTTTTGTCTCTTTTCTCATCAGAGAGTATTTTGCCTAGCATTATCACCTACCCCTTTCTAGGAATTCTTTTGTACTGTAATATTTATATTAACCTGGGACAAATTATAGAAGTCAATTAAGGAANTTTTTATGTTTTTTTCAATTTCTCCTTCACTTCCTTCTCCTTCTTCCCCCTTCATAGGCTTNTTTCCTACCCTTACTTTGGGAATTTTAATCTTTTTATTACTTAGCTCTTCTATTTCCTCCACTGCTATATTAAGCCAGGTAAGTTCCCCAAATTCCTGGCTAGCCTGATTGTCATTAAGTCCTATTTCTAGGTCTATAACTTTTACCTTATTAGCTTTTTCAATAATATCTATCATCTGGATCTTTAATCTTTCCTTATAGCTATCCAGTATAATCTCCTGCTGGGCTTCAAAATATATTTCATTTCCAAGCATGGCAGTAGAATTCTCTATGCCTATTTCGTACTTTTTTAAAAAATCGGTATAATTAGGCCTGTTTTTGAATGCTATTGTATTAATTGGTGCCAGGATGGTTATAATTACAATAAGACCTAGGACAATCTTAATATATTTTTGAAACTCCCCACCTGGCATTATTAGGTTTACAAAGGTTGTAAATATGATAACCATGGCAATGCTTTGTATATATTTTCCTACCGTATATGTCATACTAATCTCCTATCTCATCATAGCTGTAATATTACTTACACCAACTAGGATTAACATATTTAATATAAATAAGACCATAACTGTTGTTAAGGTTCCAAGAAGGTAACCTGTGGCTCTTCCCATACCTTCAAGGCAGTTTGCAATTCTTTTATCTGATATAGGCTCTATAATTGCAGCTGTAATCTGGTATACTGCCATACAAAGAAATACCTTGATTAGGGGAATGGCACATATAAGTAATAAGGCTATAATTACTCCAACTGTATAGGAGTTTTTAACTATTACCCCGCAGTTCATTACCAGGTCCACAGTCCCGCTTAATGCCTCACCCACAACAGGCACAAAGGCTGATGTCATACTTTTGGCTGCCTTATTTATAGTCCCATCAACAAAGGGCGTTGTAAGGCCGTGTAGGCCCATCACCCCTACAAATACTGTAACCAGGCCTCTTAGGATCCACTTAATAGTTGAATAGGCCAGTTCCACAAGGGAATCTATCTTAAAGTCCTCACTTATATTAGTTACTATTTGAAGGACTGAAACAAAAAAAACTAAAGGTAGCACAGCATTTTTGATAATCTCTGAGCCAATTTGTATTGTTGCAAAGACTAGGGGCTGGAATATGCCACCACTTGCTGCATTACCAGTAGATACTAATAAGGTAATCATTACAGGTATGGAAGCCTTCATAGTTAGGGACATATGATCTATGGTATTTCTTGCTATATTCATAGAAATCATAAATGACTCTGCTAGGACTATAATTAGGACAATGTAGCATACATAGAAGGCCACCTCCGATGTTGATTTACTATTAAAGGATGTCCCAAGGGTTGATAACATAGTAGAAAATATGGCAATGATTATTAGCCTTCCCATTAGATTCAGGTACTCATTTATCTCCCCGAACACCATATTTGCAAGTCCCTTAAATATACTTAGTGGTGTTATAAGCTCCTCACCCTTTATGGAATTTATCATAGCTTCTTTTAGGGAAAATTCTTGTAAATATGGGCCTGCGCCTTCCCTTTTTGCATTTTCTATGGCCTTTTCTGTCTCGGATAAATCAAGTAAGTCAATCTGCCTATTTAAAACNCTATCCATTGCCTGATCTGCAAAGACTTTAGACCTAGCAAGTAAAAATACAAAGATAATTATAATTATTAACCTTAGTTTCTTCTTAAAAACTTTCATTTATCTACCTACCTTACGTAAGCATATTTGTAATTAAATCCATAAGTGCCAATATAACCGGTGCTGATGTTGCAAGTATCATTACCTTGCCAGCAAATTCTATTTTAGATGCTATGGCACTTTCCCCTGCATCACTACATAGCTGGCCACCAAACTCAGATACATAGGATATTCCAATAATCTTAAAGATTATATTAAGATATGGTGTGTTTATACTAGCCCTTTCTCCTAAGTGGCTTGCTATACTTAAGACACCAGCTAATTGAGATATTATAAAGAACATTATTATTAGGGATGTAGCAAGTCTTATGTAAAAACTCCAGGTAGAATTTTGTTTACCTACTGTTAGTGATAATATAGTTGCTATAATTCCTATACTCATGATTTGTACGATTTCCACCTTTATCACTCCTAGAACATAAACAAGGTTTTTATAACATCAAAGAACTGGCTAATATACTGAGCAAGCCATAAAAACACAATTATTGTGCCTGCCAGGCTTACAAAAAAAGCTTCTTCATCACGGCCACACTTCTTTAAAACAATATTTAATATTGAAACCATAAGCCCAATACCGGCAATCTTGAAAATGATCATAGCATCCATGGGTTTTCATCCTTTCTAAAAAAGCAAGATACATAATAAAGAGCCTCCTAAAATTCCTAAACTCCTATATAAATGGCCACTCTTATCATGTTTTTTTTCTAATCTTGCAATCTGTTTTTCTATGTGTCCTATAGTAATCTCTATGTTTTTCTTCTGCATCTCCTTGTCCAAGTATCCAAGGGTTTGTCCAAAGGATAGTAGGTTTTTTTTATCTTCTTCNTCTAGATAGGTTTTAGGAAGTTCACTTTTTACTGCTTTTTCCCAAAGGACAGTAATGCTTTCACTGGTCTTGTCTTCTATAAGGCTAAGAAGCCTAGTAAATATACAATTAACCCGGCTGTTAGATTTATCTATAATTTCCCTTAGGGCAGTAGGTAGTGGTGTTATGGAATAATTAACCTCACTATGTAGCATATATAAGATGCTCCTTATACCTTCAAGATCTTCTATACGGTATAGCTGTATCCGGTCTATACACCAACCTAATGTTGTTGCCCCTATTAAAATACAGGCCATTCCTATAGACTTTATTAACATTTTCTCCTCCTAGGATACGACTTTACAATCCTTCAAGCTAGATCCATCCAAAATCTCCTCTATAGTTCCAGGCCCCCTTCTAAATGATATGCAAATAATTCTTTGAAAGAACTCTTTTTCAATCATTTCTTTTAAAACAGGTTTTTTCATAATATCATCAAGATTAGTTCCGTGGACAGTAGACACTATTTTTACACCAGCATTTAAAACTTCCTCAATAGCATATAGGTCCTCTTTTTTGCCAATTTCGTCTACTGCAATAACCTGGGGTGACATTGACCTAAGGAGCATTAGCATCCCATCCACCTTGCTACAGCCATCTAGTAAATCTGTTCTTGGCCCTATATCATTTTGAGGAATCCCCATATAGGAGCCTCCTATTTCAGACCTTTCATCTACAACTCCCACAGTTTGGCCCTGCTTTAGGGCAGACCCCTCGCTTATTTGGCGAATTAAATCCCTAAGTATAGTAGTTTTGCCACACTTAGGTGGTGAAACTAAAAGTGTATGATAGATGCTGGCATTATCCTTATATATATAGGGCATTATCTTATCTGCTGCCCCAACAATTTCATGGGCAAGCCTAATATTCATGGCTCCCACATATCTAATGGATTTAATAGTATTATTCTCAACAATAACCTTGCCTACAATTCCTACCCTATGACCACCTTCTATGGTTATATAGCCTTGCCTAAGTTCTTCTTCAAAGGCGTACATAGAATAATTACTCATCATTTCAAGGGTGTTTTTTATATCTTCATCCCTTGCTATAACTGCCTTTTTCCTATCTAGGGTGTACTGGCCATTAGATCTTATAAAACACTCCCCACTCTCTTTATATATAATAATTGGCTGGTTGGTCCTAATCCTAATTTCGTAGATTTTATGAAAGTCTTCTTTTTCAACCTTTGAAAAAATCCCTTTTAGCCTATGGCCTAGCGAATTTGTTATGCTTTCTTTAATATACATAGTATTTCTCCTTTAGTATTTTCTTATATTCATATATGTATGAAGGGATGTCCTATTTTAGAACACAAAAAAAGGGATATACTTTCGTATATCCCTTTGGTCTTATGCTCTACCTAAGTAGTCTCCTGTTTCTGTTTCTATTTTTATAACTTCACCTATATCTATAAAGAGTGGAACCATAACATTAGCTCCTGTTTCTACTACTGCTGGTTTTGTCCCTCCTGATGAAGTATCTCCTTTAAATCCTGGTTCTGTCTCTGTAACTTCAAGTTCAACTATATTTGGAAGTTCAATCCCAAATATGTTGCCTTCGTGGGATAGAACCTTAACTGTTTGGTTTTCTTTAACAAACTTAAAGTTGCTTCCTAGCATTGAACCATCAACAGCAACCTGATCATATGTTTCTGCATCCATAAAGTGATACATATCCCCATCACTGTATAAGTACTGCATATCTTTACGATCTATATGTGCTCTAGGTAACTTTTCGCTTGGACGAAATGTCTCTTCAATAGTAGTACCTGTAACAATATTTTTTAACTTGCAGCGAACAAAAGCTGCTCCTTTACCTGGTTTAACGTGTTGGAACTCTATAATCTGATAAAGATCTCCTTTATATTCTATAGTAAGCCCATTCCTAAAACTTCCTGCTGAAACCATATCTCTACCTCCTAAATATTTTCTACTACATTTACATTTTATACTAAAATACCAACTTATACAATATCTATCCAATCACTATTAATTCCTTAGATGAAAATGTTAGGTTCTCTATACCGTCTTCCCTAACAACAACTAAATCTTCTATGCGTACTCCACCAAAATCAGGTATATAAATACCTGGTTCCACTGTAACAGCCATGCCAACTTCAAGCTTGCTATNTCCAGTTGGTGAAAGCCTTGGCTCCTCATGTATATCAAGGCCTACTGAATGACCAAGTCCATGGCCAAAGTAATCCCCGTAGCCTTTATCAGCAATAATCTTCCTAGCTACATCATCTATCTCCTTNCCTGTTTTNCCAGGTTTTATGGCCTTTATGGCTTCTTCATTAGCCAGTAGCACTGTGTTGTAAATATCTAAGTGCTTATCACTTGGCTCTCCTACAACTATTGTTCTTGTCATATCTGAGCAGTAGCCATTATAAATGCAGCCAAAGTCCATAACTACAAAGTCCCCATTTTCTAGAATCTTATCTCCTGGCACTGCATGGGGAAGTGAAGACTTAGCTCCAGATGCTACAATTGAGCTAAATGATGTTCCAGATGCACCGTGCTTCCTCATAGTAGTTTCTAGCTCTAGTGCTATTTCATTTTCGGTAACCCCATCTTGATACCTATCTTTAATAAAACTTATAATATGGGTAAAGGCTATATCACCAATCGCCTCTGCCCTTCTTATATTGTTAATCTCATCAGCATCCTTGACCTCTCTTAGTCTTTCTACAAGGGATTGGGTACCTTTAATTTCTATATCATCAAAGCCTGCCTCATATCCTAGATACTGGGTGTAAGTAACGCTATCACTTTCAATAGCTACCTTCTTAACTTGATCCTTGTCCATAAGCTCCTTAAGAAGGCCTACCATACCCTTGGACTGGTGGTTTAGGATTTCAAAGTCTGGGCACTGGCTACTTGCTTGTTCTATATAGCGGAAGTCAGTTAAAAGGGCCTGGGTCTTCTCTGAAATATAAAGAAGGCCAGCTGAACCTGTAAAGTTGCTTAGGTACCTTCTATTAGAGGGGTTAACAACAATCATTGCCCCTACTTCTTCATCTTTAAGTAAATTAAGTAAATTTCTAGTTCTTTGATTCATCTTATAACCCCTTAGCTATGTTTTATATTTTGTAGATAATCATCTAATGCTTTTATTCCAAGAATATAACTATACTTTCCAAAGCCACATATTTGCCCTATACAGACAGGGGCAATAAAGGAAGTTTTCCTAAACTCCTCCCTATTGTTAATATTAGATAGGTGGACTTCAATAGTAGGTATGCTAATACTTTCAATAGCATCCCTTATTGCGTAGCTATAGTGGGTAAAGGCTCCTGGGTTGATTATAATGCCATCCACCCTACCATAACAGGATTGTAAAAAATCTATAATCTCCCCTTCGTGGTTAGACTGGAAAATTTCTAAGTCGAAATTATATTCTAAAGCTTCTTTTCCTATTTCTTGATTTATGCTTTCAAATGTATCTTGACCATAAACCTCTTTATTCCTAATTCCTAGGAAATTAAGGTTGGGTCCATGAATTAAGGCAAGCTTTCTCATTACATCCTCCTTAATATCAGGCTGGCAATCTCTTCTGGCGTCTTACCATCTACTTGTATTATATGATCAGCAGCACCTTCATAAAGGGATCTTCTAGTATCTAGAATTTCATTAATCTTGCTATACATATCATCTCCCTCAAGTAGGGGCCTTGACCTATCATGCTTTATATTATTATAAATTTGCCTAGCTGTTGCCTCTAAATAAATAACATTGGCATCCTTTAGGATTTCCATATTCCTATCTATAGTTACTATGCCTCCGCCTGTTGATATAACGCTATTTTTAAGGGTAATAACATGATTAAGGGTAGAGCTTTCTAGTTGCCTAAAATGCTCTTCTCCCCTTGTCTTAAAAATCTCAGATATTGATATACCTTCTTTGCTTTCTATTAGGTCATCTGTATCTATAAAGTTATAGGCTAAAATNCTAGCAAGTAGTTTGCCTACTGTTGTTTTACCCGAGCCCATAAATCCTATAAGTGTAATATTACTAATCATGGCGAGGTTCTTCACTTACAATCATAGTTCCTTTGGTAATAGCTGATATAATATCAGCCTTATATTGTTGCTGCATCATACTAATCTTTACATAAAGATAGTTTTCATCTGCAACTATATACCTAGGCTTTAGCGTATTAAGAGCTATAGCCTTAACATCTAGGACACACCTTGGACACTTGCAAATATCCATATCCTGTGTTGCCTCGTCATACATTTGGTCTACTAATATTTCCATATAATTTTTGAGCTTGTACATTTAGTTCCCCCTCTTTCTTTGTATGGGATATATCTTTACCCTCCCCGTTACCGGCAAGACAGTAATTCTCACTTCGTGACTCCTTGAGCATAATTTGATTGTTCCACCCCTACTTGGGCTAAGCTTACTAGAAAACCTAAGTTTATTGTTTGGAAAGCTTGTGGGCTCCATTTTGATTGTGTTTGGGATTTTAATCTCTTTAACAATCCGGTAATTCCTTATATGAACACACTCCTGGCTATTGGGATAGAAATTAATACCATGTACATTCTGCTCCCCATAAGCCCCGTCCTGTGCCACTCTTATTAAGGTTTGTATATCTCTAGCTGTACTATAGAGCTGCCTGCGACCTACTTGCTTACGGGTGTATAAGGCTCCGCTCACAAATAAGGCTGTAAGTAAAATTATAAGAACCAACTCCATAATAGTAAATCCTTTTTCATTCTTAAGCATACTTTCCCTTTCCTAGGGAATTATAACTTAAATGGGTATATTTCTTTCTATTGTATCTTCTATTTGCCTTAGCTGAGAATCTGTTAGCTCAATATTATTCCATATCTCATAGGCCTTAATTGCCTGATATAATAACATGCCTAACCCATTAATTGTATAAGACCCTTGCCTTTTGGCTTTTTTTAGAAAGAGTGTTTCAAAAGGATTATAAATTAAATCAATTGCTACAGATATTTTCTTATAAAAATCATCATGATCAATAGGAGCTTTGTCCTTAGACTTGCCCATACCTACACTAGTAGTTTGGAAACATATGCAATCTCCTGGAAGCTTATGCCACTCATCAAGTGGTAAGACTTCTACATTTATATTATAGTACTTTTTGACTTCTATTGCCAGTAAGTCAGCCTTGTCTAAGGTACGATTTAATATATATATACTTCTTGCCCCGTATTTAGCAGCCATCATAAGGGTAGCCCTTGCAGCTCCCCCAGCTCCTAATACGATAATTTCTTTATCTTCAAGGCTAATATTATTTTGTTTTAAAGATGTATAAAGGCCATCAGCGTCTGTATTGTAGCCGCTGTAGCCTTTACCTTCATACTTTAGAGTATTTACTGCACCTATCTGCTTGGCTAGTGGGTCTATATAGGTAAGATGCCCCATAACATCTTGCTTATATGGATGGGTTACATTAAAACCCTGGATATTAAGGGCATGCCCCCCTCTTATTGCATTAGATAGCCTCCCATCTTCTACTGGAAATGGAAGATAAATTGAGTCTATCTCCAAGAAACTTGAAAGTGTATTCTGTATCATAGGAGATAGGCTAAAGGTTACTGGATTACCTATTATGCCGTAAACCTTAGTAGTACCTGATATTAGGTTATTAATCTTTACTTGATCTTTGGTAAACATTAATTACCCTCCTTTCAAGTCCTCGCTTAATCTTAGTAATCCATTCATCCTTGTCACTAACAGGTGCAACCAAAATGGTGGTAATTCCGGTTCTATTACCACCATATACATCTGTAAATATTTGGTCCCCAACTATAGCCGTTGAAGATTTATCTGTTCCTAGTAAATCCATAGCTATCTTGAACTTACCTTTCAGGGGTTTATTAGCCTTGTGTATAGCAATTAGTCTTAATCCTTTGTTAAAACGAATTACTCTCTCCTTATTATTATTGGAGAATAAACAAATTTTAAACCCTTTTTCTTGTAATTCTTCAAAATAGTCTATAATTTCCTTGGTTGGCTCCTCTACATCGTAGGGAACCAGGGTATTATCTATATCAAAAATTANCGCCTTAATACCCTGTTTCTTTAGTTTGTCAGTATCTATCTCGAAAATAGATTCAATATAGTAATCTGGAAAAAGTCTCTTAAGCATATTTTTACCTCTCTAAGTATCATAAGTCTTTTACTTAGTTTACAACTCCTCGTCCTCAAGGTCAAGGTCTTCCTCTGTACTATCTAGGTCATTCTCTTCAGCTTCCTGGACATCATCAGCATCTCTTTCCTGCTGGGTAAGTAATCTAACTGAGGTAATTCTACGCTCCTTATCTAAAATAAATAGATAGGTATATTCATATGGGACTTCCTGGCCATTTATTAATACTACATCTGCATTAATAGTTACCTGGTAGGTTGAAAGATTAGCACTTGATGAAACGTGAGGTATAGTTACAACATCTTCCATAACATCAAAGCTAAGGGCTTCCATATTATCCTTTAAGGGTATAATAGATGGTTCAAACTGCAATTTATAGTCTTCTTGCAGCTCTACAACATCAGCCAAACCTAGGTCATTTTCAAATATTAACCTAAAGGTATCATAGTCTGTATCATGAGCCTTTCTATAGTAGTTATAGAAGTTATAATCTTCCTTAAAGAAGGTATCTACAAACTTATGAATAACCTCTTCTTCCTTAGCTATAGTAGCATTTAGGAAGGATAACCTGGTTATAAAATTATTGTTTTTCATATGGCCATGCTCATCCATACTTAGGTGAAGCCCAGTCTTTTCCCTTACAGAACTAACTGTAAAACTATCACCATCAGGTACTTCTACAAAGTAGTCCATGGCGACCCTGATTCTATCAGATCCTGGCTCATCTCCCTCATANGTATCTGTTTCTACAATATTATCTTCTACATAATACCCTTTTTCTTCATCCCATTTGTACTTAAGTCTAGCCCAGTTAAGGTCAATAACATTTGCCATAGCTATTACTCTCACTTCGTAAACTATACTATCTTCCTTAACTCTTTTGGATGTTATCTTGGCATCAGATACGTTAGAAATACCTGTAACCATATAATCATTGAGTTCTATAAATCGCGGAAAATGAAAATCATCATGTAGGTATTGTTTTTTTAATTTATTCTTGGCACTGCTTGATAAGTATTCACCTACAATTTTATTAGTTTCCACTTCATAATTTCTATATACGCTCCAGTACTCATCATCAACTTCCTTAGGTCTTTGATTAAGCATAAGTAGCGATTCTTCGCTAATATCTAAGAACTTGGCAAAGAACTGTTTCATTTCCTGGTCAGTTACCCCATCTGGATCTGCTATGTCAGTACTTATAGTCTCAATCTCAGCTCCAGTAACTGGTTCTGCTTCCGGTATATTCTTACCACCGCAGCCACTTACAAATAATAAGCTACTGCATAGTATTATACTTGTAATTACTTTTTTGCTCACTGTAGATCCCCCTATCTATCTTATAATTTCTTTAGTGAATTAATAACAAACTGAAGCCCATCTTGCTCGGAGCTAATAACTGATTCATCACTTAATTTAACCTTAGGCCTTAATTCTGCCGCACCTGATCGTGCCCCTAAAATTATTTCCTTGCTAGGTTCACCCTTTTCTCCAGCTAACTTATAGTTAGTCATACCTAAACAATCATAAAGCTGACGTTGATATTTCTTATCTAGGAAGCGCATTTCAAATATAATATTCCTATCATCTTCATCATTAATATTATATTTAAACTCAGGATTAGCGCCCTCTTTAACTTGTATTCCTGCGTACTCACCTGACCTTATCTTATCCCTACTTGGGTCTGTTTCTTTTTCATTACCAGCTATAACTATACCCTCTATAGTCATGGAGCTTTTTATCTCTATTTTGCCTGGTGTTACTATGATTCCCCTAAAGATTCCGCTACCTGTTAAGGTTAGGGTAGAATCAGGATTTGTACATACTATAGCAGTGGTTTCTCCTTTATAGTCATCAAGATTTATTGATTTGTTTCCTGTAATTATTTCAATAGGATTATTTCGTGACCATACATTGGCCTTATCGCCGAATACTCCCACATCTACCAAATCATCAAACTTGTTTGGCACTGGTTTTGAGTTTTCAAAGCCCTTATAAAAGACTCCCCTTTTGGCCATCATATATCCTTCTAATCCTTGATATCCTATTACATTACCACTATTAAAGCCAAAGTCTTTATCATATGGGTTATTTCCTTCATAATAGGACTTTGGATTTTCAATAATTTCAGACCAGTCCTTAGACCACCTATCCCAACCATCTTTGTCTTTGTCTTTTGCCCTAGGTGTCTTCTCATTCCAGTCTGACTTTAGTGTTAATCCTTCAAGTAGACTATCGCTATAATTTTCTATACCATTATAAAATATATTCCTGGCTACATCCTGATTGGTCATTACAGTATCTCCTATGCTCCCATGATAAAGCTTTCCGCCTTCTGACATATAAGCAGGTGCATACATAAAAGGTTTATCTTTGTTTGTTTCTGTAATTTCTATCTTGTCTTTCTCTATTAAGTCATAAAAATCATCAAGGTAGCTCTTATCACCCATAAAGCTTTTATCTCCAAATTCTTCAAAGCTTTTACGGTATTCTTCTAGGTAGTATACGTCCTCAAAAGGTTCACCAGCACTTTCATGTAANCTATGNAATCCATTACCATCACCAAAGTTTATATAAGCCTGGCCTCCAAGAAAGGCTCTNCCCATANTAATCTTATTACCATCATTTCCCTTACCCATGGCAAAAACACCACTACTTTCATTAGGGTTAAGATAGACTTTTTTACCATCACTTTGTCCTTCTTTAGCACCATCACTGATACCAAAAACACTATTTGTTACTGTAATTGTGCTGTTTTGTACATATCTATCAATACGTAAATCATCATCCATAAAAACATTTCTGCCAATGGTAATCTTATTACCATCTACTGGTTGACTCCATGGATGTTCATTATCAGGATAGTGGTCATTAATAGCTATGGTGTTAGCTATAGCATCTTTATCTACATTAATAGATGTTTGAGCATTACTTTGATCTGGTGAATTAGTAGTCTGTATATTGTTTACTACTAATGCATTACCCTTTACATCTAATGTCCCACCATTTGAAATTACAATACCACCATATTCGTCTGGTTCTGGGAATTTACCAGCCTTAGCTTCTTCCAGACTTGGCTCCTTGGCACTTGTTCCTTTAACACTTATATCCCCTTCAATTGTTGCTGTAGAAGTATCATTTATAACAAAGTCACCAAAGGATAAAACTGCTGATTGAACTGTTTCTGGGAAAGCACTATCCCATTCATATTCTTCTAGTAGTTCTTCACCTTTTATTATTTGATCTAGGCTAACTGTTGCTACAACCCTTGACTTTGTTAGGGAGGTTTTATCTCCTTCTTCAGCCCAGGCCTGTACTTCTACAGCAAAAGCATCCCTGCCCTTATCATTGTCATCTAGCTTGCTACCTACCTTATCTTTCTCTATTAGGTTATCTACTATATTTTTAAGTTTGCCCTCATCATCCTTAGTTTTAATTTCACTACCATGCTTATAAACTATAGTCTTAACATCTATATTTGTTCCATCCTTTAAATCTGATTTGGTCGCTTTATGATCCTGGCTATCCTTACCACCTTCAACTTTTTCATCTGGTAAAATAGGATTGTTTATAAATTCCTCTTCAATATGTTTGTAAATAGCCTTTTTTAGCTGGGCTTGATACTCTTCTTCATAGGCTTCTCCCTTATAAGTACCATCATATCTCTCACCCTCATACTTAACAGAGCCTGCCATTAACTTTACATGAGCTTGTTCCCTAGCATTTTCTATTAAATTAGGCAAAGCCTTGGCTACTTCCTTGTTCATATTATCTACTACTTTTTCTGCACCAGATTTAGCTAGATGATAGCTGTTTGAAGTACGCCTGCTAAACCTTGACCAATCATACTGGGTCTTTGCCATTGTTACCATTGTTGTGGACATTAATGTCATAGCTAGAAGAATTACAACAAAAAGCACTATGGCACTTCCCTCGTCCTTACTAATCTTAGATTTGAACTTTCTAAATTTCACCATATCACCACTCTCTTACTGCTTCTTATAGTCATATGAGTATACATCCACTATTTTGCTTAAAATCTTATTCTTATCTCCAAAGGTGCTATTATATGCATCTCTGACTACTATCCCAACAACAAAGTTTGTAGCTGGATTTTGTATTGCCTGTTCTTGAATAACAATTCTTCCACCTTCTTCATCCTTNTTTGGCTTATGTTGTATTGGGAATATATCAATATTTGAACTATTTTCATTNTATACAGGTATTACAACCTTTGCCTTAGTCTTGTTCTCTATTCTTATTACCCTAGTTTTAGGAGCATTTGATTCTCCAAAGGTTGTTAAGTCTACAGCAAGCTGTATAACATCTGTATTTTTCAACTTTTTACTTTCCTGTAAGGAGCTATTTTCTTCTATTACTATTTTATGGGTAATATTTGATGATTCGCCTGCAGGCTCTTCATATTGTTCATAGCTTAGTTTAATTACATTTGGTATGGCCCCATATCCTTCAATTGTAGCAAGATTATCTAGTCCACTTATAGTCTTTGCTATACCTTGCCCCTTTATTTGGATCTTATCTTCTATATTTTCTTTTTCTATACAGGATATTTGACCTATAGCCTTAATGTCTGTATCTTTAAGGTTACTTGGATCTTCCGGGCTTAGCCAAAGCAAAGGGTCATCCTTACTACCATAATAGTCCTTAATAGCATCATTAATTTCTACCATTGTAAATTCTTTGGGATTTGTAGTAATCGTATCATCCTTGCTTTGGCCACGAATCCCTTCATACTGCGCAAAGGAAACTGGTATTTCTTTCTTTATCTCCCCATTTTCCAGTTCCCAGATATGGACCTCATAAAGGAAGTTATCTGGCTTAAACTTCTTATTAAAAGCCTCTATTTGCTTATTTCTTTTTTCTATTTGTTCCGGATTCAAACCATCTTCACTACCATATAAAAANTCAGTTATTGAAGGTGGNTCTTTGGGGTCTTGTGTATANCCTTCCTTTAACCATGGTTTTACCTCTATACTTCCATGGTCAATCCCCTTACGGTCCTTAATCATCTTATCTGTAAGGTCCTTTTCTATTTGCTTATTTACACTTTGCAAAAGACTCTGTGATTGAAGTGTTGCCTCGTATGTCTCCTCAGATGTTTTTTGGATTTTAGCCGCGCTTACTACAAGGCTATATATAGCAACCATAGAAATACCTAGCACGGCTATAATAATAGTAAATTCTATAAGTGTATATCCATAATCTTCTTTTAGGAGTTTTCTTTTAAGTTTCAACTTTACACACTCCTTATCTTGTTACAGCAATTTTTCCTGATTGGGTTCCAGGTACTACTAACTCATTGTTTTCATTATAAATTAATACATTTTCAAGGGATGTTCCTCGCATATTAACATTTATAATTCCTGGTGTATAGTTATGAATATGAACGCTTACTGTTGGCATTACTTCCATAACTTTTTGAATTTGTGATGTAATGTTAACAGTTGGTTTCATTACATTTGTATCTACAGTCTTTTCACTCTTATTACCTTCTGAATCCTCTATTACACATGTATAGCCGTTTTCNCTAATAGTTATAACTAACTTTGTATCTCTAGAGCTTGCAAGTCCTACATAAACTGGATCTTGGTTTGGGCTATAGGCNCTAAAGCTATAGTTATCTCCTGATCTTAATATATCAGCCAGGTGGATATTAAATCTTGTTCTTTGCTCCATCTGGGTTCTTGATGAGCCATCTGCTGTTCCATGTGGTATNTCTTCTTGCGTCTGATCATCTTCCATATCTCCAACTACTTCAAAATCAATTTCTAGTGGTCTTTCAAAGATGTTTTCTTCTTTTTCTAGGTATTCCATGAAGTTTGGATATACTTCTGATTCGCCATCAGGTCTGCAGTGCATATGTAGCACAACTTGTGTTTCTACTGTATCCTTTGACACCCTAAATTGTGGTCCATCATCACTACTTAGGTCTTGGTCCTGTATAGCGTTATCTATTGAGAATGTATCAATAGTTATCATCTGAAAGGATCTATTAACCATTTCTAAGAATTTAACTGTATCTTCATATGTAGACGTATATTCTATACTTACTGGAATAGTCTCATATTCATCACTTTCATCTTCCCTCTTATCAAGGGCAGCTCCTACATGTACATGCCTATCATTAAAGTTATATATATCCATGTACTGCATAACTTCTGCCATCATGATAACTGCAACTTCATATGTTGGCACTTTTTCTTCCATTGATTTAGTTTGCATTCTAATATCTTTAAGCTCTAATTTCCTTTGATCAAGGTTCTGATATTCTTGCTGCAAAAGGGCAAGTTCTTCGCCTTTAATCTCATTATCGTCTTCAAGTTCCTGAAGGGTTTCTAGCTGGGGTGTTAGTACTAGATTATAATAGAAAAATCCACCTACTATGACTAATGCCACAAGCAAAAACCCAAGTATTTTTGAATTATCTTTTATAAAGTTCATAGTACCTCATCCGCCCCCTCTTCTTCAGCCTCTTCATCTTCTTCATC
>JGI24708J26588_10001400_pt1 | contig 19118 bp, 22 predicted proteins | sample BioPla1DNA2_FD_26588 | JGI IMG/M metagenome (IMG submission 26588) | reverse complement strand
TATCTTCATATTTGTCTTCTAGATCATCAATTAAGTCAGCTAATTCCTCAGAATAACTCTCTAAAGCATCATCTAAATCAATGTCATTAATAACAGCGTATTTAATTATCTCTTCAATACTTAAGTTAGTTAATTCTTCTGTAGGTAATTTATAATTGCCATTTTACCAAAAGATACTTGATAAGCATTGGCCACCTCCAGTTCATCCTTAGTTATATCAGTAGTCTGATTTAAAAGATCTATAGCCATCTGTCTTTCATTTACATATGAAACAATTTTACTGTTAACTCTATCTAATAGTTCTTTTGATGCCTTAGAGTTTTCAACTGTAATTAAGAGAGTATTATCATTGGTAGAATTGATATATCCATTTAAAATAATCCTATCTACAATATCTTCAATAACATCTTCCAGATCTCTATCATCTAATTTATATCCAGCCATAAGCTGTTTAGCATCATCATTCATTGGATTAACAGATGCAACCTTATTAAACCTATTGGTACCTATCTCAATACTTGGGTTTATATCCAATGCTATTAAATTGAATTTCTACCATGGAAATTCATTCCCAGTATTATCAATAAAGATTGGTTCATCTCCCTGATTATTACTTTGATTAAATAAATTAACTAATTGGCAGGCTGTTTCATAAGGATCTAATGCTGCATTACTTCCTCCCATATCCGTACGCATCCATCCCGGATGAACTGCCAATACTTTAATATTATCTTTCTTTAGATAGTTTGACAGTAGCTTTGTCCCCATATTTAATGCTGCTTTAGACATACAATAATCAAACTCTTTCTCTCTTTTGCAAGTACTGATACTTCCACTTTCCGATGATATATTAATTATTTGGGCAGCCTGACTGTTTTTTAATAATTGTAAAAAAGCTTTTACTACCCTAATCGGTCCCACAGCATTGATATCATATACCTCTAAGCATTGATCAATATCTGCATTTTCCAGCACTTCAAATGAGGTCTCACTATGTATCGCTGCATTATTGATTAGTATATCAATGTGGTCTGTATACTTTTCAACCATTTTAACTGCTTCATTAATAATTGATGTAGCAGTAACATCAAGCTTAACTGGAATTAACTTATCTGGGTACTGCTGCTTAAGTAGATTTAAGCTTTCAGAATTCATATCCCTTACCCCAGCAAATACCAAGGCACCATCTTCTAAATATTTTCTAGCAAAGCAATAGCCCAATCCCCTGGATGCTCCGGTTATTAATACTGATTGCACCATAATCCTATCTCCTTATCTTTAATTCTCTCTTATGCTTTTAATCCTATTATCCTAAACTAAGTTTAACAGAACATCCCTTACTAACTTATATCTCCAACTCACTAAATATAACATTCTTAAGTTTTCTAAATACCGGAGTCATTCCTGCATCTTTTTTCTGTATCATAAAAATAATAGAAAGCTCTTCCTGGGGTGCATTGCAAAAGCATGTACCTAGCCAGCCATCCCATCCATATTCACCTATAGAGCCATGTAGCACAGCCATCCCTGGATGCTTTAGAATACGCATAAGATTTCCATAACTATAGCCATAAAGCCTATCCCACGTTCTCCAGAAGCTCTCCTGCTGCCAAGGTGTAAGCTCCCCACTGATAAAATAGTCTACTGTTCTAGATGATAGCAATTTCTTATTATTATAACTACCTTTATTAAGTAACATAGTGGCAAACTTCTCATAATCATCAATGGTAGAAGCAAGGCCTGCACCTCCGGATTCAAAGGCAGGTTTTATGGTATGTATAATGCCAAGATGGTTTGTTTCCCATTCCATTATACCACTATCTGTTCCTTGAAATACCTTTGAGAAACGATGGATTTTTTCTTCTGGCACAAAGAAATCAGTATCATTCATTCCCAAGGGTTCAAAAATTTCATTACGTAGGAAATCACCAAAACTAATACCAGACACTACCTCTACAATAGCTCCTAGAATATCCGCAGAAGTACCATACATGAAACCATCACCAGGATGAAACTCTAGGCTGCACTGCCCCAATCTATTGGCAATCTCAACAGTTGATAGTGCTTTTTCACTACAAAGTTTCTTATCTATTTCATCAAATACCTGCTGCGTCTCCCTACCAGCTTGGCTTAAATTATGTCCATAGGGCATCCCTGAGGTCATGGATAGTAGGTCGCTTATGGTTATCTGCCGCCTTACAGGTATATATCCCTCGTTTGTATACACCTTCTGATCTTTAAAACCTGGTAAATAATCTGATACTGGATCCGCTAGATCGATTAATCCTCTTTCCATTAGCATCATTATGGCAGTAGCAGTTATAGGTTTTGTCATGGAGTATAATCTAAATATGGTATCCCTTCTTACTGGGATGTTATTACTAACATCTGCATAACCTGCTTCGCAGTAAGCAAGCTCCTCCCCTTTTACTCTGACTAATAGATTGGCTCCTGCAATCTCCTTATTACTTACTGCCTTATCCATAATATTTTTTAGTTTGTTAGACAGTGCTTTATTCATTTGCATCCCCTTCCTTTCAAACCTTACTTGAAATATTTCTTTAACTCTTCATAATCCTTATCTTTACATCCCTCTTTGCTATACCTAGCCTTTTCATAATACTGATGCAAGATGTTATTTTCCCAAGTATCTTTTAATCTAGCTTCCCTTTCAATTTCCTTCGGTGTATTATGACTTTTTGGTGGTTCACTAAGGTTTTCATATATAATTTTCTTATATAATTTCCTTATGGCATAATTAACGGTCCCAACTTGTCCTTTATGCCTTCTACCCCTGCTTTTTGTAATTTTTATCCTAGACTCTTCCTTGGGAGGCTGAATATTCTCTATCTTATCTGTTTCCATCCTATGGTTATAGCCATATCTTTTATTAAGACAATACAGAGCATAAATAGCTAAGGCAATCACACCCAGACCAATTATAAATATCACAATGTCACCTATATAAGATAATATTGCAGGTGGTTCTATCTCTTCTTGAAGTAGCATTTTACTAAGATCAATATCTGGCGCTGAAGGCCTAATAATCTTATCCTGGTTTGATTCCTTTACTACAATTAATTTAAAGGGATTTAGCAATAGGTCTAATAATCTATTCTCTAAAGAAAAGAACAGTTCTTTAAACAAAAATAAGGGAATTAGAATAATTAATAAAATCACAAAAAAAGATAACAAAACAACTTTATATGTTTGCTCAATTCTGTTCAATGGAAAGTTCTTAGTATGTTTATTTTGATCAACAAAATTATATAGATTCTCCACATAGTCCAATAGCAAAGTATGAAGTAAATATATCACAGCATTAAGAAATATAATAGTTTTAAATGTATCATTTTTAATTATAATTCCTACAATATATATCATAACCATAATAAATATGGGCCCCATCTTTAAACTATCAATCCATATCTCAGTTTTGTTAAGTCTACCCATAAAACGCCAATAACAGATTGTACCTGCCGATACAGCTATCGGTACAGATGAAGAAATAATATAACTTAGGCCAATAATCAGTATAGTGGCTATCAGATATTGCCACAATTCCGCAGTGCGATGTGATGCTATGTAACTTAAGCCAATTGGCAAGATCAATATAAAATTATTACAATACATTTTAAATAGAAAAGCATCATTATCAACTGGGTTATATAGATTTAAAAAAAACAAATAAAAGAACATAAGGAGGGAGGAGGTTACCAATACAGCACTAATCCAGTTCAGCACTATATAAAACTTCCTAATCATCTATCCACCTCCCACAGAATAACTTCCAATCCAGTTCCTGACCTTACCATTCTATCCATATCATTATGGACAGGTACAATCCACATAAACTCTGACTGTTTATTTATAATCTCATAGATGCTTTGTAATACCTGATTTTGGTTCTTAGATATAAGGACATAGACTTTATTATTATCCTCATCTTCTAATTGATGTTTCTTGATATAGGGAACAATACTGCTAACTTCATGGCTTAAATCCATTCTGGCCAAATTTCTATTAATGATATTGGCATGATTTACCCCATTACCCTTTTCCACAACAATCTCATTTTCCGACAACAAATCCTTTCCGTTGGATATAAGTTCCACATCTATTCCTGCCCGTATTAATCTTGAAGCCAAGGAAGATGCTATCCTTATGCTCTCCTCTAGCAAGCTATCATACTTTAATATCATCTTGTCCTCAACATCTACAAAAATGCATACAGACACCATGGCTGTATATCCATATACATTGACCATATAATCATTAGACCTAGCAGATGCCTTCCAATTAATCCTGTTCATGGGATCACTTAACTGATATTCCCGTATTCCTTGAAATTGAAATGGATCTTCATATATATATCGTTTGGTCAAGATATTTCCCATGATTTTATTAAAGGGTATATCTATTCGTTCAGTAGGAATTCTCTTAGGGTAGACATATAGATAACTGTTTTGCTTATCCTTTCTAAAGAATTTCCGATCCATCAGCAAGCTCATAGACCTTATATCAGCATTGTTAATCTCATAGTATCCCCTTTTCTTACAATAAAAATCTAAAGTCCTAGTTATTCTTTGCCAGGAATAAAGAACGTAGAAATCCCTCTTATAACTTTGGTCGGTTACCACCGTATTTTCAGAGTTAAGATAAATCATGTTTCTNTTCAGCTCAAATGCTACCTCTAAGACCGGAATTGGCAGTTTCTTTGCATTGGTTATAACTTCCCTTAAAGAAGCAATTTCTCCTTCGTATACTGCATTTTGTTCAAATTTCATCTCTATGGATAGTCCCTTGTCCCAACACTTATAATATACGGCATTTTGTACTAGATAGAACAAACCAACACATATTAATAAGATAATTATCATGTTCTTGTCCACTCTTCCGTAGGGACTTTAATAGAATTAAGTAGCTCATAAATTATCTTTTCGCTGGATGAACTACTGACACTCCCCTGCTCTATTACAATACGATGGGATAGTACTGGAACCGCCACCTCCTTAACATCCTCTGGAACAACATAATCCCTGCCCTGAACCAAAGCATAGGCTTGACATGTTCGAAGCAGTGCCAAACTTCCTCTGGAACTAACACCAGTTAGTAGGGATTTATGATTTCTAGTAGCTACTGTTAATTCTGCCATGTAATGCAGCAATTCAGGATGCACATATACCTCTGAGCAGGCTTTTTGAAGTGACTTAATAGCCTCTTTATTGCAAACAGGTTCCAATTCCTCTAAAGGGCTATTTTTCATGAAACGTTCCATTATCTGGATTTCCTCTTCAAGATTAGATAAACCGATTCTTAATACCATTAAAAAACGATCCAACTGAGCTTCTGGTAATGGAAATGTCCCTATGGTTTCAATAGGATTCTGAGTAGCTATAACAAAAAACGGTTTCTCTAAAATATGGGTGACTCCATCTACTGTAATCTGCTTTTCTTCCATACATTCCAGAAGACTTGATTGAGTCCTTGGAGTAGCTCGGTTAATCTCATCAGCCAGCAGAATATTACAAAAGGCTGGGCCTGGTTTAAAGACAAATTCCCCTTGCTTCTGATTATAATAATTTAACCCTGTTACATCAGTGGGTAGAAGATCTGGAGTAAATTGTATACGCCCAAACTCGGCATCAATGGATTTTGCTAAGGATTTAGCAAGCATCGTTTTACCTGTTCCTGGTACATCATCCAATAGCACATGGCCCCCGGCAATTAATGCAGATAGCACCAAATCGATAGTTGTATCCCGGCCTATAATAATCCTCTTCATATTAGTACGAATACTCCCTATTACATTCATAAGTAGCCTCCCCATAATTTAAAAAGATTTTAACCCATTAATCATATAGTAAAATAAATTGCCTTTATCAGAACATTTATATATAATAGTTTTATAAAGCGATACCATATGAAAGGACAGGTTATCTAAAATGAATAAAATAAAACGTATAAGCTCCTTAATAGGTGTTATATTAATTGCTAGTATGTATGTTATCTCCTTAATCTCAGCAATATTTGCCACAGAACAAGCTCCTGGTTTGTTTTTAGCCAGTATATTTAGCACCATAACCATACCTATTATGATACATGGTTTTTTAGTCATTTATAAACGGGTACACAAAGATAAGGAAATGTCAAAGCAGGATACCAATGAAGAAGAAGGGAATTAGTCTATATTCCCACTTCCTCCTAGCGGCATTCTCCTTTTATTTATTTTCCTTTTACTTATTTTCCTTTTATTTTTTTAAAATATTCCTGAATATTAATCTCATATCCATTATTAGAAGGTCTATAGAATACCCTATCCTTTAATTCATCTGGTAGATATTGTTGATCCACATAATGGTTCTCATAGTCATGGGCATATTTGTAGCCTATACCATGGCCTAATTTTTTTGCTCCTTTATAGTGAGCATCCATAAGATGGACAGGAATTGAGGCTGTCTTTTCCTTAGCCACTACAGATAAGGCCTCGTCTATAGCACATATGGCAGAGTTACTTTTTGGGGCACAGGCCACATATAGAGCTGCTTGAGCCAGGACTATTCTTGCCTCTGGCATCCCCAGTCTTTCTACAGCCTGGGATGCAGCCGTAGCTACCACCAGGGCATGGGGATCAGCATTGGATACATCCTCTGATGCACATATCATGATTCTTCTTGCGATAAAAGCAGGATCCTCTCCAGCATAGATCATCCTTGCTAGATAATAGATTGCAGCATCTGGATCAGATCCCCTCATACTCTTTATAAAGGCAGAGATTGTATCATAATGGTTATCACCGTTTTTATCATATCTAAGTGCTCTTTTCTGAATACATTCCGAGGCAACATCCAGAGTAATATGGATAAGTCCATCATCAGAGCGCTCTGTTGTCATCACTCCTAACTCTAGAGCATTTAAAGCCGCCCGGGCATCACCATTAGCTATATCAGCTAGAAAATCCATTGCATCATTGTCCATAACTGCCCTATATACTCCAAGCCCCTTCTCCTGATCAGTAAGGGCTCTATGCAATATTTTTTTAACGTCATCCTTTGTCAATGGCTTTAATTCAAAAATTATTGATCGGGATATCAAGGCTGAATTTACCTCAAAATAAGGATTCTCTGTCGTAGCACCTATTAATATGATGGTTCCATCCTCCACAAAGGGCAGAAGATAGTCCTGTTGACCTTTATTAAAACGATGTATCTCATCAATAAATAAGATAGTCCTTTTACCATACATACCCTGAGTATTCTTAGCCTCCATAATTACAGCTTCCATATCTTTTTTACCAGCTGATGTAGCATTGATTTGGGTAAAGACAGCACTGGTTGTATTGGCAATAACCTTTGCTAAGGTTGTTTTCCCTGTTCCCGGAGGCCCATAGAATATGATAGAACTAAGTTTATCTGCTTTAATAGCTCTATACAGCAATTTATCTTTACCTATAATATGATCCTGACCCACCACTTCATCTAAGGTAGTAGGTCGAAGCCTAGATGCCAGAGGAGCTTCCTTCTTCATATTCTTATCCCTCATGTATTCAAATAAATCTATGATAAACACCACCTTACTATTGTAAAAAACATTATTAATGTCCATAATATATAAAAAATAATAATAAAGGAGAATACTAATGACAATACCAAAAGATCCAATAATTCTATTAAGTTATATTAATACAAAATTAAGAAATGAATTTACTTCTTTGGAGGACTTATGTAAAAGTTTATCTATCGATCCTGAAGAAGTAAATACTACCATGTCAAAAATAAATTATTCTTACGATGCCAAAAGCAATCAATTTATTTTGATGTAGAAACATTTTTATCCTTTGGGTGAATAGCTGCAAAAAACCTTGTAAACAGATAAAAGAGTAGGGCTCCAGCTATTCCACCTAAGGAATCAATAAGTACATCTTTAATCTCTCCACTTCGTCCAGGTATAAAAAGCTGATGCACTTCATCGGTCACTGCATAGATAGATGTAATAATAATGGATAACAATATCAATCTTAGATCTTTAAAATTCCAAGTCCATAAAAAGAAGGCTACAGAAATAGCCAATATAGCATACTCGGTAAAATGAGCTAATTTTCTAACAACATGGTTGATTATATTTAATTTCTCTACCCTCTCCTCCCCATCATAGGATGTATTAGTTATGTTTTCATGTATACTTAATATTCCATTAGCTATAGGTAGACTTTTTTCATTAGACCCCTCAGCTTGCTGATGGGAAAAACAAAAAATAATAATCATTAGAATAACCATTGGTATCCAGGATATATAAGTTAGTTTCATAAAAATAATCATGCCTTTCGAGTATTGGAAGTACCATAACATTACTTCGTATTATAACCATTTTTTAGTTTGATTTCAATCTTTAGATAAAATAAAGTTTCAGCTACTAAACTTATCTGTTTATGTTATAATGGACTGGATAAGATATAAAGCAAAAATTATAGAATTACTAAGAAGCATTGTTACCTTGTATGAATTATAACAGTGTACTAGAATACCCATTAGGAAGGAGCATCACTTTTGGAACCAGTAAATAAAGCATATAAAACCGTCTACGAAGGTGGTGTTGGAGAAGTAGAATTTAAAAAATCCAGATTCATAGCTACGGTTGCCCCTGTTGAGACAGAAGAAGCAGCTATAGAATTTATAGATGGTCTTAAAAAGAAATATTGGGACGCCACCCACAACTGCTCAGCCTATGTTATAGGATTAAATCCCCCTATTATGCGCTGTTCTGATGATGGTGAACCTAGCAAAACTGCTGGTTGGCCTATGCTTGATGTGCTTATAGGCCAGGAATTAACCAATGTCGTCGTAGTAGTTACCAGATATTTTGGTGGCACCCTTCTTGGTACAGGAGGATTAGTTAAAGCATACCAAACAGCAACCATAGAGGGCTTGAACAACTCTACCATTATAAAGAAGGAACCTGGTGTCCATCTTCTCATAACTACTGACTATAATTCTATTGGTAAAATCCAATACCATATAAAGCAGAGCAATATTGCAACTCTTTCCACAGATTATACTGATATAGTACAAATTAATGTTATGGTACCTATTGAACAAAGCCAAAGATTTATTAAAGATATTAGTGAAATAACTGGTGGATCAGCTCAAGTTGAAGAATTAAAACAGGTATACTTTGCTACCATTAAGGGCGAAGTACACCTGTTCTAAGATAAATAATATATGAGGATTATAAGTTGAAAATACCTATTTATAAGACTTTATGTCTTAAATGGGTTTATGAACTTATAATTCTCATTTGTTAAAATGATAACTGTTTAAACTGATTGGGTTACAAGCTCGTCCACTATTTCTACCATGGATATGGGAGTCACTTCATATTGGAATAATTTCTTCAGAATAGATATTACTGTCTCTTTAGATTCGGATATTCCTATAACCTCGTCCAACTCAACTTTTTGATTAAAATGTTTGGCTACTTGAATTCCATAGATAGATGTTGGTTGTCCTTCCGAGCTTAAGGATTTTTCTGTTAAGCTATATTCTAGTCTCATTGTATCTTTACCCATCTGAATCTCATTGCTAAATAACAAATGTAGTTTTTTCATAATTTTTATCCCCCCATTTATAATAATAACAGTAAAAGGCTTGTAAAAATATTATAACAAATGATAAGTAGTTTAATAAAGAAAAGAATAACGCATCATTTTATGCAAATCGATATTATTCGACATTTGTATACATAGTATTGAGTTGATAATGTCAAAATTGGTTTACCATTATATTTTTTTGTATAAATCTAATATTCAATTATTAATATATACTTACAATTATAGGCTTGCAATACCATATTTTGGTGAGTATATAATTAATAACTTATTTTTGTCTTTATTTCATAAGTTGTATTTGTTATAATAAGTAAGCAGGTTATCAGTTTGCAATATTGGAGGTAACAATGGATTATAGTAAAAATGGAATTAAAAATAAACAACGAAATTTAAAATCCACTTCAAGAAAGATGGTTTCCAAAACCCGCATTTCTTTATTTAGAATATGCGTATTTTCTATAGTCTTTCTTGCAATCGTAGGTTGCTTTGCCGCCTATGGTTTTGTTAAAGGTCTCATTGACAGTGCCCCAGATGTTTCTCAGATAGATGTAATTCCCACAGGATTTACTACTAATGTATACGATCGTGAAGGAAATCTTATAGAGACCTTAATCGGTGCCCATTCAAACAGAGAATATGTGGAGATTGATGAGATACCGAAAGTAGTACAACAAGCCTTCATAGCTATAGAAGACAAACGTTTTTATGAGCATGATGGCATAGATGTCAAGGGTATTTTCCGAGCCTTTTTCCTAGGATTAAGTTCAGGGGGCGAATTTGATCAAGGTGCCAGTACAATTACCCAGCAGCTTTTAAAGAACCAAATTTTTAATGGTGGACGGGAAAGAAAATTTATGGACCGTCTAGAACGTAAGATACAGGAACAATATCTAGCCATACAATTGGAAAATGACATAGATAAGGATTTGATTCTGGAGTATTACTTAAACACCATTAATCTGGGTTCTGGAACTTATGGTGTACAGACAGCTTCTAAGAGATATTTCAATAAAGATGTTAGTGAATTAACCTTATCTGAAGCTGCTGTAATAGCTGGAATTACTCAATCTCCAGTTAACCTTAGCCCAATTAATAACCCTAAGAAAAATGAAGAACGTAGGCTTCTTGTGCTTAATGAGATGCTTGCTCAAGGTTTTTGTACACAGGAAGAATACGAAGAAGCCTTAGCAGATGATGTTTATGCAAGAATAGAATCTGTCAATAAGGAACAGGATAGCACTTCATATTATAGCTATTTTGTAGACGCACTTATTGATCAGGTCTTAAAAGATCTGACCACAGAACTGGGTTGGTCTGAAGCCGAAGCTACTAGTAAATTATATAGTGGAGGCCTATCCATATACACTACCCAAAACCCAACAATTCAAGCTATTGTTGACGACATTTATAGTGATGAATCATATTTCCCAGCTATTGGCGATTCATATTGGGAATTAACTTATGCTCTGTCTATTAAGAAAAAGGACGGTACCACCATCCACTACCATGGTAATGATCTAGTAAAATTCCATAAGGATTTTCCTGATCCCAATGGACTCTATGTGGATGCTAAGGATGGTTCCAGCAAATTCTCCCTTCTCTTTAAAGATAAAGAGGATATGCAAAAGAGAATAGATGAATTTAAAGCAGCAGTTATAGAAGAAGGGGATCAAGTTCTGGGAGAAAAAGCTACTATGACCATACAACCTCAGTCTTCCTTCGTAGTTATGGATCAATACAGTGGCGAAGTAGCGGCAATTATTGGAGGTAGAGGTGAAAAGATAGGTAACCGTACCTTAAACCGTGCAACCAATACTTATAGACAACCGGGTTCTACATTCAAAATCGTATCAACCTATCTACCTGCCCTGGATTCTGGCAGCTATACCTTAGCCAGTGTTCAAGATGATACTGGCCCATATTACTATCCTGGAACTACTACAGAAGTAAGTAACTGGAGAAGGACTAATACCTATCAAGGTCTTAGTACCATAAGAAAAGCTATATGGGATTCTATGAATATTATTGCAGTTAAGACTTTGTCTGAGGTAACTCCTCAGGTTGCTTATGACTACTTATTAAAATTAGGATTTACATCCTTAGTAGATTCTATGAAACTAGATGACGGTAGAGTGGTATCAGATATCAATCTTCCAATGGCTCTAGGAGGCCTTACCAAGGGTGTATCTAACCTGGAACTGACAGCTGCTTTTGCTTCCATAGCCAACGGCGGTAATTATATTGAACCAACATTCTATACTAAAATTCTTGATAACAAAGGTGAAGTTCTCATTGAGAAGAAAACTAGACCTGAACAAGTTATGAAAGAATCTACAGCCTGGCTTCTAACCAGTGCTATGGAGGATGTTGTCAAATTAGGTACTGGTAAAAGTTATAAACTCAATTCAATTGACATGCCGGTTGCTGGTAAGACTGGTACTACATCGGATAATAATGACTTATGGTTTTCAGGATATACACCTTACTATACAGCATCCATTTGGTCTGGGTTTGATAATAATAGATCACAAACTGAACGTACTTATCACAGGACCATTTGGCGTACAATTATGGAGAAGGTCCATATGGAGTTAAATCTTGAGACCAAGAGCTTCACCATGCCAAGTTCTGTTGTTACGGCCAAGATATGTACCCAAAGTGGCAAATTGGCTGTTGAAGGACTCTGTGATCATTATGTTGGTGGTTCTACAACAATGATTGAATACTTCGCTAAAGGAACAGAACCTACGGAATACTGTGATGTTCATGTAAAAGCATCCATATGTACCAAATCCAAGGCTTTAGCCCATGAACATTGCCCTGACCATTTGGTCAAAGAAGGGGTTTACCTAAACAAGACAGAGACAGGGGTTACATCTGATACACCTTATGTCCTACCATCTGAAACTTGTACAGTTCATAAACAAGCTAATACCAATAGCGAATATAATGACAATAATGAAGCTGGATCAATAAATATACAAGACATCCTAGATAATTTTAATTTTAGATACAATCAATAGCAAATTTAAGGGGGACGTTATGATACGTCCCCCAATCTATATAAATATATTAAAAGCAACCTATCCCTCCAACAGTAAACATAAGGTATTAGAGAGATATAGTTACTTGTAATATATCAAGATTTCATCTTGGAATCAAAGAACCAAGAAGCAATATAACTGAAAATTAAGGCCGATGATATTCCAACTGCAGAAGCAGTAAAGCCACCCTTAAATATGCCTATAAACCCTTCATTATCAACAGCTTCCTTGACCCCTTTAAACAAAGTATTACCAAAGCCAGTTAGTGGGACATTTGCTCCTGCACCAGCCCATTCACTAAAGGGTTCATATAAGCCAATGGCACCAAGGATTGTTCCTAAGCAAACAAGGATAACCATAACTCTACCTGGCAATAATTTTGTTTTATCAAGTAATATTTGAGTGACTGCACAGATTGCACCACCTACTAAAAATGCTTTTAGATATTCCATAGTATTCATCTCCTTGTACTTTTATCCTCTTTTAACGGCTCTCTACAATTACCCCATGGGCGATTCCTGGTATAGTTTTACCTTCATTAAAACTAACTTGGGATAACAAGGCACCAGTGGGAACAAATAGAACCCTCTTCCATTCTTTATCTCTTAACCTTTTCATAACATATCCAGCAAATGTAATGGCTGAACAACTACATCCACTGCCTCCTGCATGGGTATCCTGCTCATTCTGATCATATATTTCTACCCCACAGTCCATATGATTATTACTAATGTCATAGCCCTTTTCCTTAAGCATATCAACTAGAATCTCTGAGCCAACATAGCCAAGATCTCCAGTTATGATTTTATCATAATAATCAGGTTTTACTCCAAAATCTTCAAAGTTCTGCTTTATGGTATCAAAGGCTGCAGGGACCATGGCCGCTCCCATATTCATATTATCTTTAATACCAAAATCCACAATCTTACCAACAGTTGCTCCTGGAATAATAATATCCGTATTAAAACCCTGATTTTTAGCATCCTTTTGACAAGCAATAACCGCTGCACCACTTCCAGTGACTGTCCAAGAAGCTGAGTAAGGTCTTTGATTCCCATAATCTAAAGGATAACGAAATTGCTTTTCTGCCCCAGCAAAGTGACTAGAAGTAATTGCTATCACCTTCTTTGCATAGCCCCCATCTACAAGCATTGCACCCAGAATCATAGATTCACCCATGGTTGAACAGGCACCAAATACACCAAACATTGGTATCTGAAGTTCTGCAATACCAAAAGATGTAGCTATTAACTGGCCTAATAAGTCGCCACCAATTATATAACGTATATCAGTATTTTTAAGATTAGCCTTCTCCAAGGCTTTTTCGGCAGCCTGTTTCATGAATTCACTTTCTGCTTCCTCCCAAGTTTTTTTTCCTACCATGGGGTCTTCATGTACTACATCAAAATATGATCCCAGAGGGCCTTCTCCTTCTTTTTTACCTGCAATAGAGGAAACAGATATAATGGAAGGAGGCTCATGAAATTGTACACTGTGTTTTCCTGCCATTTTGGTGATCCTTTTTATATTATCAGCCATCGTAACAACTCCTCGTTAAATTATAAAAGTTACAATACCATAATCTTTACAATAATTATTTAATTAGTGTATAGATATAATATACTAACCCTAGAACCCAGGATGAAAAAATACCATATAGTATAACAGGACCCGAAATTGTAAATATCTTGCATCCAATGCCAAACACTTGCCCTTCTTGCTTATATTCCACAGCTGGAGCTGCAACTGAGTTGGCAAATCCCGTAATCGGTACCAAAGTTCCTGCACCACCAAATTTGGCCAGCTTTTGATAAATACCTATTCCTGTTAAAAGTATTGAGAGAAAAACCAAGGTCAAAATATTATATAATTTAGCAGTTTCTTTATCTGCTCCCATTGACATATATAAGTTAACCAAAAACTGTCCCAAAGTACAGATTAGGCCACCAACTATAAATGCATTAACACAATTCTTAAAACAGCTAAATTTTGGCGTTGTCTGTTCTACATATTGCTTATAACTTTCATTCCTTTTTTCTACATCCTTTTCCCTGACAACATCTGACATGGTGCTCTTTTTTTGCTGATTAGCCAATTATACCCCTTCCTTTCATGCAGCAATATTCAAGTACGCCCTAAGGTACTAATGCACCAGTGGGGTTATCACCACTGATGATATGATTACACTAATATACCATCAAATTCAACTGCTTGACCTCCAATAAAATAAGTAACACATATTGCTAATATAACTGCTGTAACAATAATAAAAGCAGTAACCATACATATTTTTTTCATTCTAATAGACATATTTAAACAACCTCCTTTTTGCAACTTCTGACATCAAATACACTTTATAAACCAAAATTAAATGCTTTATCTTTGTTTTGATTTAATTTAAATTTTATTCCCAAATAGTATGTGCATTTCCTAAAAAAATATTATTTATTTACAACAATGGTATTCTGCTCATAAAAAAACCATTGATTTAAATTATGCAAGCTCCAGCAAAAGCGATTCAACATCCATTAGTCCAATTTGCTTTATCTGGAAATTCATAATAAATCAATGGTTAAATTAAAATTTATGCACCCAACTTCTCTCTCATGATTTTAAGTATACGCTTCTCTAATCTTGAGACCTGGACCTGGGAAATTCCTAACTCCTTGGCTATGTCCGTTTGGGTTCTATCTTTAAAGTATCTAAGCTTGATAATCTCCTGTTCTTTTTCACTTAGTGAAGAAATTATTTCTCTAAGAGCAAGCTTATCAATCAAATTTTCACTTTCATCTTTTGTTTCGGTTAACTTATCAATTAGATATATGGGATTACCATCACCCTGATAAATAGTTTTATATAAGGATTCAACTTCAGAACCAGTCTCTAATGCCATGATAATCTCATCTTTTGGTAAATCCAATTCCTGCTCGATTTCTTCAATAGTTGGTTCTCTTCCAAGTTCATTTCCATACTTTTCTCTTAGCACTCTTATTTTAGTAGCTGTTTCTTTAAGGGAACGGCTAACTTTTATAATTCCATCATCTCGTAAAAATCTTTTTATTTCTCCTGTAATCATAGGAACAGCATAAGTGGAAAATTTAACATCAAAGGTTGAATCAAATTTATCAATAGCCTTTATTAAACCAATACTTCCTATCTGAAATAAATCTTCCATCTCATGGCCTCTATTGGCAAATCTTCTGACAATACTCCAAACAAGTCCGACATTGTCAGCAACAATCTGATCTCTGGCATCCTTATTGCCTTCCTGAGAAAGTTTTATTAATTCCAGCGTATCCACATTAAACCTCACTCCCTTCTCCATCTTAAGTCAAAGTGCCTTTTTGCTAGATACTTGCCCATACTCTCTCATACTGTTTACTTTCCCCACTGTTTTTTTCATCCTTACTGTTGTTCCTGAACCTACGACAGACTCCACTTGCAGCTCATCCATAAAAGCTTCCATAAAGGAAAAGCCCATTCCTGATCTCTCTAATTCTGGCCTAGTTGTATAAAGAGGTTCCATGGCCTTAGATATATCTTCTATTCCAACCCCCTTATCCTGTACCTCCACAGTTAGTTCCTGCCCACTTATAGTACATTTAATCCTTATTGTTCCTACACAATCTACATACCCATGGATAATACTATTAGTAACAGCTTCAGATACTGCTGTTTTAATATCTGCCAATTCTTCTATAGTTGGATCAAGTTGAGTGGCAAAGGCAGCTACAACTGTTCTTGCAAAGCTCTCATTTAATGATTTACTTTCAAATTCCAAAACCATCTCGTTGGTATCGTTCATATTATTACTTATCCCCTTTCATTCCTAGCTTGCTTTACTTATCTATCAGCATTGACAGACATAAATTTATGCCTTTTGCAGATTTTTTAATGCAGCTTCAACTGTATCAAACTTTTCAATAATTTTATATAAACCAGATAATCTAAATATTCTGTCTACTGAACTATTCACATTGGCTACAGCCGCTTTACCACCAATAAATATAACTTTCTTATATCTACCCATAATAACTCCAATTCCTGCACTGTCCATAAAATCTGCGCCGGAAAAGTCAAATATAATATGTTTAATATGATTCCGCTCTATCAACTTATCCGCCGTTTCTCTAATCTTAATTGCATTATGATGATCTAGTTCCCCATTTAATTTGACTACAAGACATCGATCTTTAATCTCATATATAGCTCCCTCCTCTCTTGAACTGTTAATAAATTTACTAAGTTTCTTTGGATCCTTCATGTGATCAATTCCTCCTAACGCAATTTCCATAAATCACCTGCCGCTTTGTTAAAGAAAGAGTCTGCCTTGGCAGACTCTCTTAAGCTTGCATAGCAAGCTTTGACGCGTGCGTTATGTCGTAGGCAGATATCTTCCTATCGCGCACGTGTGCATCCTGCACGGAGTGCTTTTATATAAATAAGAAATTCTTCAGATTTCTTATTTTATAAAAAACATTGGCTCTGCCATATTTGGCATCACCAATGATTTTCACTTAGGACATCTTTCCTTCTTTTCTTCTTACGTAATTCTCTATTTACTGAATTTTATTCAAATATTCCTTTGAAGAATTAGCCCGCCTTGAGTCAGGATAGTCTTCAATAACTATGTTATAGTATACTGAGGCATTCTCATAGTCTTTAAGACGATGGTATGCCCTAGCTTTAAAATACAATGCATCTACATTCTCTGGATCAAAAGTTAATGCTCTATCTAGTTCAATCAGAGCCTCCTCATACTTAGCATCGCTATATAGATCATGGCCCTTATCATAGTAGAACTTTGTTGCAGCAGGATATGTTTCAGCCTTTAATCTATTTATAAGATTTGCATCTTCTTCCCTCTCATCCATTTCTAAATCAAGTGTATTAAATATATTATCAGTTAATCTATCGGCTATAGCAACTAAATCTCTATCTTTGGCGCTTTTGCTTAGCTCATCCATATAATCTTGGGATAATCTTAATAGCGCCTCATAGAAGTCTGAATTATCTTCGGGAAGAACAAAACTATCTAACTGCTCTTGAAGTTCCTTCTTTTCCTCTTCTAATTTCTGTATGTCCTTTTGCAGAGCTATCATAGCTTCTTCCTTCTCAGCTTGCGCCGATAAGCTTTCCACATATTCTGTATAATAATTATTTTCTTTAGCTTGATATGTTTTCTTAATTGAGGGTATAACAAGAATTGCTGTAACAGCAATACCAATAACAACACCAATAACCAAATTTACAAAGGCTATAATATTGGGCTTGTCCTCTTTATAGGATGAAAGAGGCATTATTGTCGATGTTACACTGGGTTCTGCAGCTTGTTTAGCACTGGGGTCGCTATTTACGGTTACAGGTACATCTATCGCTTTTAAATAACGTAATGTCCTTGTATTGGAGACATCTATTTTAAGAGCTTTGATTAGTAATCTCTTAGCCCTGTCACTTTCATTATTCTTTATCAATAATAAAGCCAGTAAATGATGAGCTCTAATAAAATGGGGATTTAATGAAACTACTTTCTTCAATTGAATAATTGCAAGATCGTCACTACCCTGTTTTGCGTAGTTTAAAGCAGTATTGTAGCGCTTAATCGCCTGATTTAGACTATCTAGCTTTGTTGGATTAGATTGGACAGCATTAATATACCTATCAGCATCATTATTCTCTGGTTTGAAATGCTTGCTAATTACCCATTGACTTAAAGCATCAACAGTTTCACCCATTTCAAAATAAATTAAACCTAATAGATTTCTTGCATCGGTATTATATTTATTTAGTTCCAAGCTATATCGCAGATCTGTGATGGCTCCAGACAAATCCCTTATATTAGCCTTGGTTAGCCCTCTGTTATAGTACAAATTAGAGGTACTCCAAATCTTCCTATATAGGTTTAAATCGCTACCACAAAACTCGCAATGTATTTTATTTTTATTAATTTTATTACCACAATTTGGACAATTCATAATATTCCACCTAACGCATTTATCTTCTATAGTTCATCATTATTTCTTTTTAATAGTTCCTTTATTATATCTGATATATCCGTCATATCATTGTTTTGGATAATATCTTCTGCCTGTTCTATCTCTGGACTGGGTATAAATTTACTTAATTCTTCTTCAAAATTAATCATTCCCTATCCTCCTTACTAAAATGTTAATCTCTGTGGTATATTACTTCTTTTAACAAAAACATTTAACAAATACATCATAACTATAAAAGCTCCAAAAATCAATAGTTTCAAATGAAAAAGCATAGAAAACTATCCACGGCTTTATACATTTTTAACCATCATACATCAAATATCTAACTAACCTTACATTAACTTATAATTATTTGTCGAAACAANAGGGTCCATAAGCTCATTGATTATATTTTAACATAGTATACTATTAATTNCCATGATTTTTATATATGTAAGGATACTCTTTATAAGATTATTTAATAATAAAATAGAA